>Ga0194127_10000377_pt1 | contig 71817 bp, 50 predicted proteins | sample TA2KigC100mmetaG_FD_148624 | JGI IMG/M metagenome (GOLD analysis project Ga0194127, IMG submission 148624) | Freshwater microbial communities from Lake Tanganyika, Tanzania - TA2015036 Kigoma Deep Cast 100m | ecosystem: Environmental > Aquatic > Freshwater > Lake | place: Tanzania: Lake... | reverse complement strand
GGGGGGAACGCCGGGAGGACATCCCCTTGCTGGCGGGCCACTTCCTGGCCGAGAGGTTCCCGGGCAAGAGCCTGTCCCCCGGGTTCCTCGAACGGCTGGTCGGTCATCCGTTCCCGGGCAACGTACGGGAGCTGGTCAACCTGGTCGAGCGGGTTGCGACCCTGGGCGAGGAGGTGGGGGCCGGCGAGATGCCTTCGCCGCGGCCTTTGGCCGCGCCGCCCCCATCCCTCGGTGCTGCTCGAGACGGGCGTGGGGCGGCCGCAGGACCCACCGCAGATGTGACTCGCTCCCTGCGACCTCCCCCATTGACGGAGGCCGGGAGGGGGGAGCTCGCCTCTCCGGTTGCGTTGCCTTCGGCGGAGGCCGGGAGGGGGAATCTCGCCCCGTTCAAGGAGGCCAAGGAGCTCGCGGTCGCTGAGTTCGAGGGGAGCTACCTGGCCCGCCTCATGGAACAGTCGGGGGGGAACATCTCTGCGGCTGCCCGGGGGGCCGGACTCGACCGCAAGCACCTTCGGGTGTTGCTCCGGAAGCACGGCCTGTACTATAACGAAGACGGCATCTGATGAGGGAGGCTACTTGAGCGAACAGGAACGACGCCGATTTCCCCGATTTCCCGGGGGAACCGTGTTCACCGGCCCGGACGGAGAGTCGCGCATGGCGAGCGTGGATCAGGGGCCGGGAGGGGCCTTCCTGGAGACCACGGAGCCGGTGCGTCCGAAGTCCATCCTCGTGCTCAACGTGTACGATCCGTTCGAGCGGGACCAGCCGGTGCTCCTGCTGGCCAGCGTCGTACGCTGCCGGGAAAAGCCGACGATGGGAATCGCAATCGTCTGGCGCAAGGCGATCTCGCCGTTCGGGTTGTACCGGCTGCGCAGCTTCCTGGACCAGCACTTCCACCTCCTGCTCGACCCGCACAAGACGGGAGCATGGGCCGAATCGGAGCTGCTGGGCCCGGTGGTCTACGATTTCGAGGCGGGGTCGGTGGACCCGCTCCCGTCGTCCAAGCTGGAAGAGATCGAGGAAGCGGAAGCGTTCTACGGGATCAAGTTCACGCAGGGTTTCCTGCCCAAGGCCCAGTACCTGGAGGTCAAGCTGGTCCCGTCGGGAGAGGAGGCGACTCGCTCACGGGGGTTCCGAAAGGAGCTGTCCATGGATGCGGCCGCGATGCTGCACATGGACAAGTTCGGTCCGGGCGAATTGACCACGCAGCCGATCTCGCTCGAGGAGGCAACCACCCACGGTCTGACCGATGACGACGTGACCCGGTGGAAGCAGGAGATGAAGAAGCGCAAGGCGTCCGGGGTACCGGCCTCGGTAGCGGTGCGCGGCGAGGTGACGAACGGCGTGGTGCGGCTCATGAATGCCGACGGGCTGCTGATCATCCTCGAGCGGACGCGGCCCGAGACAGGGGATCGGATCCTGGTCGAGATGGCGCTGACCGTCGGGGTCTGTTCCGGCCCGGTCTTCATCATCGGGAAGGCGGCCCGGGTAGCCCGTGACAGGCGCACCAACAAGGTCGTGCTGGACGTCGGGGTGGATTCGGTGGACGAGAAGGGCAATACGGGGCTGTTCCTCCAGTACATCAGCGCTTTGTAGGAACCTTCCAGTCTCGGCTTGACCGGAAACGCCCAGCCCCCCTCCCGTCCGGGCCCTGACCGTGAGGGAGGGGCCGGGTTGCAGATCCGGTATCTTTAATGTGGCCAAACGGCAACGGCCGAAGTAGACTGGGCAGGCGGTGCGTGCTGTGAGGGTGGAAGCGGGGTCCGCCTCGATCCCTGCTCGGTCCTCCGGCGTATCGGGTGGAGTGGCTGCCCATGGAATCCAACCTGACCGAAAAGAAGAGCCCGGTGATCTACATTGCCGATGACGAGGACAACAACCTCTTCATCATGAAGGCAACACTCAAGGCCGAGGCCTACCGGGTGCACGCGTTCAAAGACGGGATGTCGCTGCTGGACTTCCTGAACCAGGGTACCGAGCCGCCCGACCTCATGCTGCTGGACGTGATGATGCCCGGGCTGTCCGGCTTCGATGTGCTGCGGGAGGTGCGGTCGATTCCCCGCTACGCCCGCGTTCCCATCGTGATGGTCACGGGGCTCGATGACATCCAGCACAAGGTCACGGGGCTCGATACAGGGGCCGACGACTACGTCGGGAAGCCGTTCCATCCCCTGGAGGTCCGGGCCCGCGTGCGTTCGCTCCTGCGGATCAAGCTCCTCGGAGATCAGATCGAGAAGTCGAACCTGCTGCTGTCCGACGAGAAGCTGCACCTGGAATCGCTGGTCCGGGAGCGGACGCTGGAGCTGGAGAACACGACGCTCGGCGTGGTCGCTGCCCTGGAGAAGGCCAACGAGCTGAACGACACCGATACCGGGATGCACCTCCTGCGGGTGTGCTCATACTCGGAGCTGATCGCCCGGGAGATCGGCCTCCCGGGACAGGCGGTGGTCCGGATCCGGCGGTTCGCTTCGCTGCATGATGTCGGCAAGGTCGGTCTGCCGGACGAAGTGCTCAAGAAGCCGGGACCGCTCACGCAGGCCGAGTTCGACGTGATGAAGCGGCACACGGTCATGGGGTACGAGATGCTGACCCTTGCCCGCTCCGACCCCATGGCCCGCAACATCGCCCTGTGCCACCACGAGAAGTTCAACGGACGCGGCTACCCATACGGACTGGCCGGAACCGACATCCCGCTCGAGGCCCGCATCGTCGCGCTGGCGGACGTCTTCGACGCGCTGACCACACGGCGATGCTACAAGAATGCCTACCCGCTGGAGATGGCACGCCGGACCATCGAGGAGGAGCGGGGGAAGCACTTCGACCCGGCCCTGGTGGACATCCACCTCGGACGATGGGACGACATACGCGAGATCCTGAAGCGGTACCAGGACACGGGAACTCAGGCAGCGCAGTTCGACGCCGGGGCCTTGCCGACCAAACCGAGGTCGGCGCTGTGGGAGTACGACACGGTGGGGAAGGAATCATGACGAGACATTGCTGGACATGGCCCGCGCTGCTGGTCGCGCTGGCAGGCCTGACCGGGTGCTCATCGCCGTCGGACGGCCCGCCCCCGGGGACGCCGCAGGAAGACCAGGCCTGCAAGTTCGCGGACGAGCTGGCCTGTGGCGTGGATGCGTCAGGCAAGCAGGATGCGCTGCTCCTGTGCAAGGTCACGAAAGACAAGGGACGCGTATGGGTGCTCGAGGAAATCTGCACGCTGGAATGCACCGACCTCGAGTGTCTCCAGGTTCCGATCGACGTGGTCGACGCTGCCCCGGACGTATTGCCGGTCGAGGACATGGTGGAGCTGCCCCCGCCGTGCGAACCTCAGTGCAAGGACAAGGCATGCGGCAACGACGGGTGCGGCGGGAAGTGCGGGCTCTGCCCTCCGGACCATGCGTGCGGGGAGGACTTCAAGTGCCATCTGCACTGTGCGCCGGTTTGTGCGGGCAAGCAGTGCGGTGACGACGGTTGCGGGGGGAGCTGCGGCGACTGTCCGTTCAACATGGCCTGCGTGGAAGGCCTGTGCCAGTGCAAGCCGCACTGCCTGGACAAGGATTGCGGTCCGGACGGCTGCGGCGGCACGTGCGGCGAGTGTGCGCTGGGCTTCCAGTGTTCTCCGTTCGGCCAGTGCCAGGGCATCTGCCAGCCTGCATGCGGGGGCAAGGCATGCGGCCCGGACGGCTGCGGCAGCACGTGCGGCGCCTGCCCACCCGGCCTGTTCTGCAGCCCGGACGGAGAGTGCACCAACCAGTGCTATCCGAGCTGCGACGGGAAGGAGTGCGGCAGCGACGGCTGCTTCGGCGTGTGCGGGTTCTGCCCGTGCCCGACCTGCGCTCTGGACAAGACCGACTGTTCGCCCGAGGGCAAGTGCATCGTGAAGGACACCAAGCTCGGCTGCTCGGGGCTGCTCGATTGCCTCAATGTCTGTCCAACGGGGGACGCTGCGTGCCAGAACAAGTGCTTTGACCAGACCTCTCCGGCAGGGCAGCAGAAGTACCAGGATCTCATCGACTGCATCGTTGCGGAGTGCACCATGTTCCCTACCGACCCGTGCATCCAGGATGCGCTCATGGGAATCTGCTTCGAAGCCTACCTGGCTTGCATCGACGACATCTGAGCATCGAAGGGAGGAGAAGATGGCGTATCGGAGTCTGTGTGCGGCGCTCCTGGTCGCTGTGGGGATGGCGGCTTGCGGCGGCGGCGGCGGAGACGGGACATCGACCCCGGATATCATCGAGACCGCTGGCGGGGAGCTCGGCGAGGTGACGGAGAGTGCGGAACCGCCGGTCAAGAAGCAGTGGAAGGAGGTCGAGGTCGCCACCATCGAGGGCATCACCAAGGTGCGCGGGTTCGGGTGCAACCAGACGAGGGTGGTTGCGGACGTGGAGGGCCTCGTCTCCAAGGGGCTCTACGTGTGGCAGCCCGCCGGTACCGTCGGTTTCGAGAAGGTGTACGACGGGATCGGCCTTGTCGCAGTGCTCGATTCACAGGTCCTGGTGGCCCAGTTCGGCGGGCCCAACAACACGGCGTCCCTGGTCGGCGTGGACGATGAAGGCCAGGCTACCGATCTGGGGTATGCGTTCGAGAACCTGGAGATCCGCGATCTTGCCACGCAGGGGGACAAGGTCTTTGCGCTCAGCCGAGACGGCTCCACCGCGGAGTACCTGGTCCACCGCGGAAACGTGGGAGGGAGCGGATTCGAGCAGGTCGGTCCCCGGCTCGTCGAGACTGCAATGGGCTTCCACGTCACCTCGGACAAGATCCGGCTGTTGGCCAACGCTGCGGACGCGCTGGGAACCGTCTGCTACCAGATCGATGCGTTCGGCAACGCAGACACCCAATGGGAATCGTGCCCGGCGTTTCCCGACTACGTGGCGGAGAAGGACGGTCAGCCCAGCAGCGTGGTCGCGGAGATCTACGGCCGGGACGACCGCATGGCCCTCTGGTTCCGGGTCTCGGACAAAGGGGTGAAGAAGTGGGTCCACTACGTGGCCGATGCACAGACCAAGTGGACCGAGCTCGAGGGGTTTCCGGCCGTCGAGCCGACCGCCTAAAATCACGACGGAGAACGGATCATCATCGGCTACTCGGCAGCGGGGGACAAGGCCCCGGTCTTTTCGGCCGAAGTCGACTCCGCAAACGCTGCCGAGAGCTACGCGTTCGGCTTGCCCGAGACCAGGGACAAGACCGGTGTCGTCGGCTTCTGCCGCTCCGAGGACTGGCTCCATGCGGCCTGGTTCGACTACAACGCGGGCGGCAGCACCCTTTCCCTGTGGCGCATCAAAGACTGACGCGGCGCCTGTTCACGGAGCGGAAATGACCCGTATCATAGACCTTCGCAGCGATACCGTCACCCGACCCGGGCAAGCCATGCGGGCTGCAATGGCAGCGGCCGAAGTGGGGGACACCGTCTACAACGAGGATCCGACGGTGCTCGCTCTCGAGGCGCGGATCGCCCGGCTTCTCGGCAAGGAAGCCGCACTGTACGTGCCCACGGGTACCATGGCCAACATCCTTGCCATCCGCCTGCGGGCCGAGCCGGGGGACGAGCTGGTCATCGAGTCCGAGGCCCACCCCGTCTACTACGAAGCCGGCGGTGCCGGTGCGTTCTCCGGGGCCCTGTTCAAGACCGTGCGGGGGGACCGCGGAATCCTCGAGGTCGACGACGTGGCCCGGGTGCTGTACGCACCGGTCTACTACCGCCCGAGGCAGACCGCGCTGCTGCTCGAGAACACCCACAACCGGGGCGGAGGGATCGTCTATCCGCTCGAGCGGGTGAAAGCCCTGGCCGAGCTGGCCCGCAGCCACGGCCTCAAAGTCCACATGGACGGCGCTCGCCTGTGGAACGCATCCGTTGCCGCCCGCGTCCCCGTGAGCGAGTACGCGGCCCCGTGCGATACCGTCTCAGTCTGCTTCTCCAAGGGGCTGGGGGCCCCGGTGGGCTCCGCACTTGCCGGGAGCCGGGCGGACATCGAGCGCGCCTGGCACTACCGCCACATGCTCGGCGGGAGCTGGCGCCAGGCCGGAATCCTGGCAGCGGCCGCCCTGTATGCCCTCGACCACCACGTGGAGCGCCTGGCAAAGGACCACGCCAACGCCGCACTGCTTGCCCGAGGCCTGGAACAGCTCGGCCTTGCCGTGACGAACCGGGTCGAGACGAACATGGTCTACTTCCGCCATCCGGAGGCCGAGAAGCTTGCCACCCGACTCGAGGATGCAGGTATCCGGACGTCGGCCGTGGAGCCGGACACGATCCGCTGCGTCACGCACCTGGACGTAGATGGGCAGGACGTCGCCGCTGCGCTGGATGTGCTGAAGAGGCTGATATGATGGTCGATGATCCCCTCGACGGCGCTCCCCTCGAAGGGAGGTCCTTTTCATGACGCGACAACAGGACCTGCTGGTGAGGTTCTTCAAGTTCGGGGTGGTCGGGGGCAGCGGCGTGTTCGTGAACCTAGGCATCTACGCGCTGCTGACCCGGGGGCTGGGCCTGCTCGACGACCTGTGGGCCAGCAACCTGGCCTACGCATTCTCGGTCGAGATGTCGATACTCACGAACTTCCTGCTCAACGACTTGTGGACGTTCTCGGACCGTCGCCGGCAGGTCCCTTTCCGGACGCGGCTTCTGAGGTTCCACGGCGTGAGCCTGGTCGGCTTTGGAATCAACCAGGGGATCTTCTCGACCCTCAACTGGCTGCTGAAGTCGGGGGGGCTGGTCTTCTTCGGCCCGATGAGCCTGCCGGGGGTCGGCACGGTGAACGTGGACGATCTGGCCGCGGGCTGCATCGGCATCGGCACGGCCATGTTCTGGAATTTCTTCGCAAACCTGCTCTGGACATGGAAGGGGAAAGGGGAAACGCCAACTTCTGTTTGACAGGGCAGGCGGCATTGGAGTAGCGTGTTTGCTCGACGGAGGGGTGACATGGCGGAAGAATTCGACTACCTCAACTCGAACCTGTCGGCACCGTTCAACGAGCAGTTGAAGGTGCGCTCCGACGAGTCGTTCGTGAAAGAAGTCTCGGAGCGGGCCCGAATGCTCTACAATCTCAGGTACTCCCCCAAGGATGCCGTCGCCCGCATCCAGAAGAACCTCGAATGGGAGTTCGACGATACCTGGGCCGTCCGCCCGCCGGATGTCTTCAAGAAGGTCAAGGAGATCGTCGACGGCATCTACAAGCGCATGGAAGGGAAGCTGGACTGATGCCGGACGGAATGGCCACGGCCCGAAGAGATGGTCGATGGCCCCTTCGACTGCGCTGGGGGCAGGCTTTGGTCGGTGGTCGCCGGTGCGTCGGTCTGCTCCTGTTCTTCCTGCTGTGCCAGCCATCTGCATTTGCCCAGGATGATCCCAGGAGCCGGTTCAATGCAGCGGTCGACATGGCCAAGGCGGGCCAGATCGACGAGGCGATGGCAGTCTGGCTCGAGGTGCTCCCGCTCATCGAGGACCAGTACCGGCCCAGTGTTCACCGGGCCCTGGGGCTGGCCTATGCCCAGCAGGGGAAGCTGCCCGAGGCCTGGCATCACCTGACCCTTTTCGTGGCCGCAAGAGAGGAGGGAAAGGCTGCCAAGACGAGGGCTCGCCTCCAGGAGGTGCAGTCCGCACTCATCGATACCCATCGCAAGGTGACCATCGCGTGTGAGCCCAGGGAAGCGCAGGTCTACCCGGCTGCCGGGGCCGAGGGCCCTGCGTACACCTGTCCGCTGACGTGGTGGTTCCCGCCGGGAAGGCACTTCGTCCACGTCGCGGCACAGGGCTACGCCCCCCGCACCGAGCCTGTGGACGTGTCGGACCAGTGCGTCGAGACCTTGCGCACGGTGATCCTGGCGCCGCTCGTGCCGGCCTCGGACGGCTCGATGCAGCCGCTCGATGCCCGGGAGGTGGAACGGCAGTTCGAGCTGGCCATCAAGACCGGGCAGACCACGCTGCTCAAGGATCTGGCGAAGCGGCACGGGGACCTGCTCAAGGGGTTGCCGTGCGCCCGTGCGTGGACGACGGCTGTGCGCAACATAGCCAACACCGACTGCCGGCCCGAGGTGTTCCGCATCCTGCTCGACACCGGGGTCCAGGCCTGCATCGAGCCGAGCCTGCTCACCCAGGCGCTCGATCGGGGCTGCCCGGAGCTCGTGGACCTCCTTCTGCCGCTGATGTCTCCGGTGGACGTGGCCCGGGGGGCCATCGCCATGGTGACGAGCCGCTTCGAGGAATCGCCGCCCGAGGAAGCGGAGCGTGTGCTCGAGATGCTCACCCGGGTCCGGGGTTACACGGCGGATGCCTGCGCGGCCAAGGCCCCGGAGCCGGTATGCGATTGTGTGAGCACTCTCGACCGGCTGACCGAGCAGTGGTTCGCCAACATGGCCAAGCGCAACCAGCCGGACAACGTGCGGGCCTTCCTCGCCAATCATGCCTCCCTGGCGAGGAAGTACAACTGCGCCATGACCCGGCGGGTGGTCAGCGACATGTCGATGGACACCGACTGTGCAAAGGCCTTGGGCAGGCTCTCCGCGTTCTACCAGCCGGGGGACATCCTCTGCCCCATGGCGGACCTGTTCGAGTACGTGTGCAGACACCGCTGCGGGGACATTGCCGGAGTGCTGGTGCCGGATCTTCCACCGGACGAGCTGGCCCGTGCCACACTGTGGTACAATGACCAGAACCGGTACTACGTTTCGGACGTCCACGAAGGGACCATCGTCGGGTTCGAGCGGGCCATGGCGCTCGGCGACCTCCTCATCGGCGCCAATCGAAAGCACTGCACCCTCGATGCTCCCGACTCGGTCAACTGCAAGGCAATCGCACACGTCGAGAAGCAGATGCAGGTGACCCGGGACCGGGTCGCTCACCTCCAGAGCCCGGAGTTCCTGTTCAGCGAGAGCTGCGACCTGGTTGCCCAGATTGCCCGGTTCGACCAGGACATCGCGCGTCTCAAGATGCTGGCCCGCGAGTCCGGTTCCGATGCTCCTGCCGATTCCATCCGGGCCTACCTGATCAACAAGGAACGCATCCAGGTGTGGCTCAAGACGAACAAGGACAAGTACCGCAAGGCTGCAGGCAAGAAGTTCGATCCCAGGAAGTGCCCGAAGAAGTAGTGACGGGGCACGGACCGATGGGGACGGAACATCCGGGGCACGATGCACAGGGGCTGGGGATCGTCCGCTTCGGGCGCCTACGGCTCGGGGAGCTTCTCCACCTCCTCGACCCACCCGTCGCCCGGGGTCTTCTTGCCGCCAGGTTTCTTGCCTCCCGGCTTCTTCTCACCGGGCTTCTTCTCACCGGGCTTCTTCTCACCGGGCTTCTTCTCACCGGGCTTCTTCTCACCAAGGGCATCCTCGGCAGGCTTCGTCTCGGCTGAGTTCGTGCTGCCCGGTCCAACCTCTTCCGGAGTCTTCTCTCCAGGCGGAGAGGGAAGGGCATCCGAGGCCTCGGCACCGCCTGGAACGACATCTGCTGCAGCATGGGCCGGTGTTCCCCCGGCGCCGGGCGGTGTACCCGTTGCCTCGCCGGTGGCTGTCCCGGCTTTGACGTCGGCCCCCTGCGCCCCCTCAGCACCCCCCGCCGTCGAAGATCGTGCCTCCAGCTCCGGCATGCGCCTCGGGCGCCCGGTCGATTCCGGCGTGCGCTCCCCGCCCCCCCCCTCTCCCTTCCCGGCGGGGCCGGTTCGATGCGATTCCGAACGGACGTCTTCCGGCTTGCCGGAGACATCCGCTGTCCCCCCGGAGCTCGGGGAGGGTGGTGACGCTTCAGTCCCGTCGCGCTCCGCGGGCAAAGCGGAGGAGGCCTTTCCGGCAGCGGGTTCCTCCGTCGAAGGGGAGGAGCCCTGGGGGTTCCACAATCCGGGACCGAGGAGTCCGGCCAGAACCGCTGCGGCCGCGCCGACAGCCAGAAGCCAGGGCCACAGCTTCCTGCGGCCGCGGGCCGACCCCAGTGCAACTGCCGGTGCCCCGACGGCCCCTCCCGCGTGGTCGGGGCTGTGTGCCGGCGCCCCGACGGCCCCTCCCGCGTGGTCGGGGCTGTGTGCCGGTGCCCCGACGGCCCCTCCCGCGTGGTCGGGGCTGTGTGACCCTCGGACCGGCGTCCGGACCGCATCCAGCGTCCTGGCAAACGCATCTGCCGTTGCCACTCCCGCGGATCCCACTGCATCTGCCGCTGCCCCGACGGCCCCTCCCGCGTGGTCGGGGCTGTGTGCCGGCGCCCTGACGGCCCCTCCCGCGTGGTCGGGGCTGTGTGCCGGCGCCCCGACGGCCCCTCCCGCGTGGTCGGGGCTGTGTGACCCTCGGACCGGCGTTCGGACCGCATCCAGCGTCCTGGCAAACGCATCTGCCGCTGCCACTTCCGCCGACCCCACTGCATCTGGCGGCGCCCCGACGGCCCCTCCCGCGTGGTCGGGGCTGTGTGCCGGTGCCCCGACGGCCCCTCCCGCGTGGTCGGGGCTGTGTGACCCTCGGACCGGCGTCGTCACGGCATCCAGCGTCCCGGCAAACGCATCTGCGGGACCCGTTTCGGCATCCAGCGTCTCCCGGGCGGCCACCTGCAACCTGGAGTCAGTTGCGGGCTGCGGACTGCGAAGCTCCTTGCTCGATGCCTCCAACCCCTGCTCCCGGCCTCCAACCCCGGAAACCTCCCCTGCGCGTCGCAGCGCGTCCCGGAATTCCCCTGCGGTCCCGAACCGGTCTTTCGGGCTCTTGGCCAGGGCCCGGTCCACGAAACGCTGCAGCGAGTCCGGAATCTCGACGCCGGGGTTCCGCTCCAGGATGGGGGGGGCCTGATCCTGGACGTGCTGGAGCATGACTTTGAGCGGAGTCGGGGCGATGAACGGCGGGGTGCCGGACAGCATCTCGTACAGGACGACGCCCAGGGCGTAGAGGTCGCTCGAAGGGCCGACGGGCTCTCCCGATACCTGTTCCGGGCTGAGGTACTGGGGGGTTCCGCACACCATTCCGGTGCGGGTCAGGGTTCCCCCTTCCGGGTCGGTCCCCAGGAGCTTGGCGATGCCGAAGTCGAGCACCTTGGCGATCTCCTGCCCCCGCTCCCGCGTCAGGAAGATGTTGTCCGGCTTGATGTCCCGGTGGAGGATCCCCTTCTCGTGGGCCTCCTCGAGCGAGTCGCAGACCTGCAGCACGATGTCGACGGTCCGGCGGTGGTGGATGGCCCCAACGGTTCGGATGAGGTCGCCGACGGAGCGTCCGGTGAGGAACTCCATCGTGTAGTAGAGGGCGCCGTCCGGAGTTGCCCCGAAGTCGAACAGCATCACGGTGTGCGGGTTGCGCAGCGACGCGATGGTCCTGGCCTCGTTCATGAAGCGGCGGACCGAGTGCTCGTCCTCCACGATCTCCCGTCTCAGCACCTTGAGCGCCACGGTCCGGCGGAGCATGACGTGCTCGGCCTTGTAGACCACCCCCATGCCGCCGCGACCGATCCGTTCGAGGACCTGGTACCGTCGGTCGATGAGCTGACCGGTCAGGTTGTCGTCGGGCAATGCGACGAGGTTGGAGCCGTCTTGCGGGCAGTCGGTCAGGTCCGCCGGATACCGCCTGGAGCACGTGGGGCAGTACTTGTCCATGCCCCTCCTAGCCCGGGTTGCCGCGGCGGCGGGCCAGTGCCGCAGCAATGAACGCGGCGAAGAGGGGGTTTGCCCGCAGAGGCTTGGAGGTGAACTCCGGGTGGGCCTGCGTGGCCACGAACCAGGGATGTCCGGAAATCTCGACCATCTCGACGAGTCGTCGGTCCGGGCTCATCCCGCTGATGGTGAGCCCCCCGGCTTCGAGCCTGTCGATGAAGTCCGGGTTGACCTCGTAGCGGTGGCGATGGCGCTCGAGCACCGATTCGGCGCCGCCGTAGGCAGCCCGCGCCCGGCTCCCCTCCTTGAGGCGGCAGGGATAGGCCCCCAGGCGCATGGTACCTCCGAGGTTCTTCTCGTTCTTCTGCTCCGGGAGCAGATCGATGACCGGGAATTGCGTTGCCGGGTCGAATTCGGTGGAGTTCGCTCCCGCCATTCCCATGACGCTGCGGGAGTACTCGACCACGGCAAGCTGCATCCCGAGGCAGATGCCCAGGAACGGGATGTGCTGCTCCCGGACCCGGACAATGGCGCGGATCTTGCCCTCGATCCCCCGCACCCCGAACCCGCCCGGAACGACCACGCCGTGGACCTCGTCAAGGCCTGCGCTCAGCCCCCGCTCGACCTCCTCGGCATCGATGTAGCGCAGGTGCAGGCGGCAGCCGTTGACGACTCCGGCGTGGACGAGAGCCTCGTTCAGGCTCTTGTAGCTCTCCACGAGGTCCACGTACTTGCCGACGACTCCGATCTCGACCTCCTCGCTCGCCTCCCTGTAGGCCTTGACGAAGCTGGTCCAGGGGCTGAGGTCAGGTTTGCGGGCCCACATGTTCATGAGGTCGAAGATGCGCTCTTCGATTCCCTGCTGGTGGAGGTGGAGGGGCAGCTCGTAGATGGAGGCAACGTCTTCGGCCATGATGACGCAGTCGACCGGCACGTTGCAGAAGAGCGAGATCTTGCGCTTGTAGTCGTCATCCAGCGGGCGCTCGGTCCGACACACGAGGAGGTCGGGCTGTATGCCGATGTGCCGCAGTGCCGCGACCGAATGCTGCGTGGGCTTGGTCTTCACTTCTCCGGCCGTGCGGATGTACGGGAGCAGAGTCAGGTGGATGAAGAGCGTGTCGCTGCGTCCCTTCTCCAGCCGGATCTGGCGGATGGCCTCCAGGAACGGCTGAGACTCGATGTCGCCGACGGTTCCGCCGACCTCGACGAGACCGACGTCGAACCCTTCCATGGCCTCGTAGATGCGGCGCTTGATCTCGTCGGTGATGTGGGGAATCACCTGGACGGTGGCCCCCAGGTACTTGCCGGCGCGCTCCCGCTGGATGACCGTCTCGTAGACCTGGCCGGTGGTGAAGTTGTTCTTGCGTCCCATGTGGGTGGACACGAACCGCTCGTAGTGTCCGAGGTCGAGGTCGGTCTCGGCCCCATCCTGCGTGACAAAGACCTCGCCATGCTGGAACGGGCTCATGGTCCCGGGATCCACGTTGATGTACGGGTCCATCTTCATCATGGAAACCGAGAGCCCACATGCCTCCAGGATGGCAGCGAGGCTGGAGGCGGTCAGTCCCTTGCCCAGGGACGAGACAACCCCGCCGGTCACGAAGATGTACTTGGTGTTGCGCCGGGCAGGAGGCATGGCTGGACCTTATGGACCCTGAACTGAAGTCGGAACACGGACGTGCCACCCGCCGGGGCGGCCAACCAGGCTCGGGTCAGTTGTGCGGGCCCCCAATTCGGAGGCCCGCATGTCGCACAGTACGGCTACAGCTTTCCCTTCAACGCTGCGGCGGCGCGGAACTGCACGGTCTTGCTCGCCGGGATGTTGATGGGCTTGCCCGTCCGGGGGTTCTTTCCCTTGCGGGCCTTGCGGGTCTTCACCGTGAAGGTGCCGAATCCGGGGTACGCGAACTTGCCGCTCTTCTTGAGCGCGGTCTTCAGCGTCTCGAAGAGACCGTCCACGAACTCCGCCGCTGCCTTCTTCGTCAGGTCACCCTTCACCGCATCGATCAGTTCAGCCTTCGTCATCTCTTTTCCCCTATGGTTGCATTATGGCTCAGTGCCTAAGGCTCCTCGTAACACCGACGGATCTGCGTTGCAAGCAAAAAAAATCGTGCCCCCACGCGGAGCGCGCAGGATTCGGTTGCGCCCGCACGGGGAAACTCTTATGATGCCGCCCGGTTGTTGCAAAGGAGGAGAGGTTGCCGGACCGCGCGCCCAGAACCGGAATCGGACCGTTTTCTGCGATGTTGTCTGCCGGTCTGTTCTCGGTCCTGGCCCTGTGGACAGTGGATCTTGGCGTGGGGGGTGAGGCGCGGCCGGTGCATGCGCTCGCTTCGCTGTTCTTCCTGGTGGCGGTGGTCGTTCCCGCGGTGCTGCTGGCAGCGTTGTTCCTCCGTGTCGTGCTGGGCCGTGAGAATCCGTATGCGGTGCTGGCCGAGCGGGTTGTGGCCCTGGCCCGGATGCTGGTGCGGGGGGGCCCGGAGGGCGGGTTCCGGCTCCTGCTGACCGGAATCGGGCTTGCCGTGTGGTTTTCGGCATCAGCGGTCGCCTCGTTCCTGGTGTGTCGCTACATTGCGCAGGAGGTGGTCCAGGCGAAATTCCAGGCCATCCTCTCGGTCGCTGCGACCGCAGGGGCTTTCGTGCTCTTCCTGCCTGCGTTCCTGTTCATCTCGGGGTTGGGAGGGTTGGGGGCCTCCTGTGCTGCCCGGATACCGGTCCTGCGGCTCTCCTGGTCGCGGCGGGTGTTCCCGGTGCTGCTTGGAATCGGGCTGGCTGCCGCGGCCGGCGGCTGGTTCCTGTGGCAGTTCCGGGAGGCGGTGCGGCTGTCGCCGTGGCAAACGCCGGCAGCAATCCTGGCCACACTGCTCGTCGGGTTCTCGGCCGGTGGCGTGCTGGCCATCTGGCTGGACCGGCCGCGGGTCGCCTGGGTGTTTGCCGTTGCCTTCCTGAGCCTCGCCGTGCTCGCCAGTGCCGGGGCGATCCTGCTGCCCCAGCGTGATACGCATGCGCGCCAGTTCTTCCAGAGGACGCTGGGCACGCGGCTGGCCTGGAAGGTCATGGTCAAGCTGCTCGACCGGGACCGTGACGGCTACATGCACGCGTTCGCCGGAGGGGATTGTGCGCCGGACGACAGGGACATCTCGCCTGCGGCGCTCGACATCCCGGGCAACGGCATCGACGAGGATTGCGACGGTGCGGACGTGGTACGGGCGACGCTCAAGAGAGGGCGGTGGGACTACCCGCTCCCCGGTCCCCTGGGGGACAAGCGCCTCCCGGTCTTCCTCATCACCGACGATGCCCTGGCGGCCCGCCGCGTCGGCTTCATGGGCTACAAGCGGGACATCACCCCGAACATCGACGAGCTGTCCCGCGAGTGCGTCTCGTTCGACAAGGCGTTCTCCCAGGGGCCGAGCACCCGCCTGTCCTTCGGCGCCACCTTCACCGGTCTGTTCGACACACAGGTCAAGCTGGGCGAGAGCCTCAAGGTACCCCACCCGCTCCTGGCCGAGAACCACACGCTGGCAGAGGCATTCCAGCAGGCCGGCTACGAGACCGTGGCCGTGGTCCCGAACGCGTACTTCACCTCCCGTTGGAAGGGGCTGCTGCAAGGGTTCGACAAGGTGGATACTTCCGGAGCCAGGACGCGGGCCCGCCAGGGACCCAAGATCCACAACGCAAAACAGGTGACCGACGCGGCCCTGACCCACGTGCGACGCAAGCGGACCAAGCCCCTCTTCCTGTGGGTCCACTACTACGACAACCATCCTCCCTTTGCCCAACCCGAGGATTCCACGCTGTTCGGCACCTCGCGCAGCGACATGTACGATGCGGAGGTGGAATCCGTGGACCGGAACATGAAGCCGCTCCTCGAAGCGATCCGGCAGGCCAACAAGAAGGACGGCTACATTCTCGTGTTCTCGTCCGACCACGGCTCCACGTTCGACAAGAAGCACGCCAAGCACACGCACGGGTACGACCTGCAGACGAGCACGGTGCACGTGCCGCTCCTCATCTGCTCACGCTACATCAAGCCGAGGCGGATCCAGGAGACACCGGTCAGCCTGATCGACCTCTTCCCGACGCTGGCCAATCTCGTGGCGCTTCCGGTGGAGGCGCAGTTCGAGGGGACCAGCCTGGTGCCCCTCCTGCTCGGGCAGGGCGAGTGGCCGGACCGGTACGTGTTCCACCAGTTCTACCTCAAGGAGAAGATCGACCAGGGCACCGAGCCGCTGCTGGGGGTGGCGGTCCGAAACGGCCGATACAACTACCTCTGGGACCGGCGGGAGGACCTGTACTCGCTCTACGACTGGGTCGAGGATCCGAATGAGAGGACCAACCTCATCGAAGAGCGCCCCGCTATTGCAAGGAAGATGGATTCCGTGTTGAAGACGTGGCTCATGAAGGTGTATCACAAGAGGAAGGCCGGGGGGCCGGCCCCCCAGGACGAAGAAGGAGGAAGCTACGATGATCCATCGCTCCAGTATTAGCGCGCTGGTCCTGCTCCCGCTGCTGCTGCTTTCGCCACCGGCACTGGCCCGGGGAGGGCTCTACTTCGGCTTCGACCTGGGCGGTGCACTGGTCTATGGGGACAGGGACATTCCGCTCCGCTTCGACGAAACGTGTCAGTGCCTGTCTCCCTGGGGCGGGCCCGCCTCGGGAGACACGGTCCGCACCGACACCGGCTCCGGCTTTGCGGCCGGGCTGAAGCTGGGCTACAACGTGATGGGATACGGCAGCCTCGAGGCCGGCGTCCTGGCGCACGGCAACAAGATGTCCGTGGGGGACACCTGGGAAGGTGCCGGCCATGCCGCTGCCATCCTCCGCCTCTACCCGCTCCAATTCACCGCGCTGTTCGGGAAGCTCGCCACCCGCAAGCCCGAAAGCCTGCCGGACGGCGCTTCCTGGACCGCAGCCATGTTCAAGCGCAAGTATGACGTGAACCTCTACTTCGGGTACGGGTTCTTCAACATGACCGGGTACCACTACAACCCCGAGGACGGGGCCGGCTGGGAAGGGACCGACTTCGAGTTCGGCCTGGGGGCGGACTACAAGGTCATCAAGACGGTATCGCTGGGCGTGGACCTGAAGTTCATCAAGTCCTCGTATGACAAGTTCCTGTGCAAGTTCGACCCGGAGGCGAAGGCCTATCCGGAGGGTGCCGTGAGCACGTGGACCGTTGCGCCGACCGCGACGATCACCTTCCACCTGTTCGATCCGCACAGGTAGAGGCAGGAGGGCGGCAGGACACGAGCCGGATGGTCGATGGCCTGCCCCGAGCAATGTCGAGGGGTCGATGGTCGCCGGCACCACGGCCCGAGGCAAGTAGAGCAATGCGGCGTTCGAGATTCCCTGGCTGGCTGATTGGCGTGCTCGTCTTCCTGATCGCATTCGGCGGGTTGGCCCTGGCATCGTGGGACCGCGTCTGGCAGCCGTCCCCGCACTTCCACTTCGTCGACCTGGCCGAGTCGTTCATGCACGGCCGGCTGGACACGGTGACCCCCAAGCGGAGCAAGGGAAAGCCGGTGCTTCCCGACGATCCCCCCGGGCTCCAGGAGGCCATCGACCGGCAGATTGCCTCGGGCGGCTGGAACGACTGGGTCTCGTACTACGAGGCGGTGCTCCAGACCGGCGAGCTGTTCAAGGGGGTCTGGCCCTGGGCAGCCAAGAAGGAGAAGGAATCCGGCTTCGAGTGGAAGAACCGGTTCGTCACCCTCTCCGGCGACTGGGCGGAGTTCGACCGAACCCGTGACATCAAGCGGGTGTGCCATCCCCGTCCGTTCCCCGGTGAAGACCCCGGGGCCGTGGCCGCCTGGGATGCCCGCGATCGCTTCGATGCAGAGAACGGTGCATGTCTTGCCGAAGCGGGAAGCACGGGGACGGCCCGCAACTGCGGCGTCGGAATGACCCGCACCACCTGCCTGAACCGCCGCCACTTCGTCTCGTTCCCCCCGTTCCCGGCCGTGGCCATGCTCCCCTTCGTGGCCCTGGTCCACTACCACTTCAACGACGTCCTGTTCACCCTGGCGCTGGCCGCGCTCAACTCGCTGCTGCTCTACCTGCTGTACCAGTCGCTGCGCAAGCGCGGGTATGTGACCCGCAGCACGGCGGAGTTGCTCGTGCTGGTCTTCCTGTTCACCTTCGGCACGGTCAACTTCTTCTCGAGCATCCGGGGGGAGGTCTGGTTCACCGCACTGGTCGTGGGCATCACCATGCACCTGCTCTACCTGCTGTTTGCGACGGATCTGCGCTCTCCGTTCCTGGCCGGCCTGTTCCTGGCCCTCGGGTTTGCCACCCGAACGCCGCTCGCGTTCGCCTCGGCCTACTTCGGCCTCCAGTGGCTCCTCCAGAAGCAGCCGTGGAACCGGGCGGGGATCCTGCTGAGGGTCAGGCAGCTCGCCCTGTTTGCGGCCCCCTGCATCGCGGTCGGGGTGGCGCTCATGCTGTACAACATGGCCCGCTTCGACAATCCGTTCGAGTTCGGCCACAAGTTCCTGGCGGATGGGACCCGCCCGTCCATCGTGGATCACGGGATGTTCTCGTTCTGGTTTCTGCCGAGGAACCTGGCCGCGGCGTTCGCCAACGTGCCCCAGTTCCTGCCCCACTACCCTTACGTGAAGATCACGGGACACGGCCTCTCGCTGCTGGCCACCACGCCGGTCTTCTTCTATCTGCTCTGGCCCAGGAGGGAGCACGCGGACACGGCAAGCCGGGAGCGTTTCCACTGGCCGCTGCACCGCATCCTCTGGGTCACTGTCGCGTGCACCGCGCTTCCCGGCCTGCTCTACCAGAACACGGGCTGGCTCCAGTTCGGCTACCGCTTCGCCCTGGACTACATGCCCCTGCTGTTCCTATTGTTGGCATTGGACGAGAGGAAGCGGGGGTGGCTCTTCTACTCGCTCGTCGGGGTGTGTTTCCTCGTCAACCTCTTCGGAGCGGTCACGTTCAGCCGGTTCCCGCAGTTCTACAACTGAGAAGGAGTCCTTTGATGAAGCGAGGGATTCACCAAGGCGTCCCGGCGGGGTTTGCGGCGCTCTGCCTGCTGGCAGCGGCCTGCTCGCAGCCCGGAGGCTCGAAGCCCCAGGACGGCGACGTCGCAGGGCGCCCGGCAGAGGTCGTGCCCGATTCCGCACTGCCCGATTCCGGCCTCCCGGAGCTCGCCACCGAGACAGACGAGGCCGCGGACTCGCGACCGGACGATTCCTTGCCGGATGCCGTCCGCATGGCCCCGCAACCCGTGACCTTCTTCAAGACCCCCTGGCTCCAGTGGCCGGTGCCGGGCCAGGTGACCTTCCTGGCCGAGACCACCGAAGAGCTGCCCATCCTGCTCCGCCTCACATGGAAGGGGGGGCAGACCGAGCTGACCACCACGCCGACCAAGCCGGAGTTCGACTTCCTGGGCATCGAAATGCCCACGTTCGCCGGCTGGTATCACGAGGTCCTGCTGCCCGTGCCGGAGGAGGCGGAGAACTTCGACATCGAGGTGGTCAACGGGGGGTTCGCCCGGCACGTCGAGCTGCCGCAGTTCCAGCCCCTGTCCAAGATGATCCTGTTCGGCGATACCCGCACCGACCATGCGGCGCACCAGGCCGTGGCCGACCTCATCTTTGCGGAGAAGGCCCCCCTCGTCCTCCAGACCGGCGACCTGACCGAAGGGGGCAGCATCCTGGCCAACTGGGACAAGTTCTTCGAGATCGAAGGCCCCATGCTCTGGAGCTCGTTCTACTTCCCGACCTTCGGCAACCACGAGGCCTTCGGCGAAGGGTACTTCGAGGCACTGTTCGAGACCGGAAACAACCACCTTCACGAGCGCAACTGGTGGGTGGATCTCGGCGATCTGGGCATCATCAACATCGACCAGTACGCGACCAACTGGGCCGGGGAGGAGGCACTGGCCTGGTTCGAGGACGCGCTCAAGAAGCTGGCGGACAAGCCGTGGGTGTTCGTGACCATGCACGAGCCGTTCTACACCTTCTCCAACCACCTGCCGTGGAGCCTGGGCCGCACCTACATCCAGCCCCTCATCGAGCAGTACGGCGTCACCCTGGTGGTCGCGGGCCACAACCATCTCTACGAGCGCTTCGAGGTCAACGGCATCCCCTACGTCGTGACCGGCGGCGGCGGGGCCCCCCTCTACAGTCCCGACGAGGCCACCGGCGGCGATGCCGAGTTCCTCGTTGCAGCCTCTACAATCCACCACTACGTCCGCCTCGACTTCGGACCCAGCACCATCCACGCCACGGTCGTCAACTCCGACACCAACGAGATCTTCGAGGAGTTCGACATGGAGTAAGGGGGGGCTGCGTGCTCCTGGCCCTTCCCCAATAGGTGCCCCTCCTTGAAAATTCGACTTGCCGTGAAGGATTTTCAAGGTAAACTGGGGGCATGATTGTCCGAGAGGCCCATCTCAGGAGAGTCGGGGAGTTGCTTGGCCAGTTCCCCGTCGTGTCCATTCTCGGTGCTCGGCAAGTGGGGAAGACCACTCTGGCCAGGCAGTTTTCCGAATCGTGGAACGGTCCAACCCACACGTTCGACCTGGAGAACCCGGCCGACATCGCCCGGTTGTCCGAGCCTCTTCTCGCCCTCGAACGGCTCGAAGGTCTGGTCGTCATCGACGAGGCTCAGCTCAACCCGGACCTGTTCCCGGTGCTTCGGGTCCTGGTCGACCGGCCGGCTGTCCATGTCCGTTTCCTCCTGCTGGGCAGTGCTTCTCCCAAGCTGGTGCGGGGCATTTCCGAGTCGCTTGCAGGTCGGGTGGCGGCACTGGATCTCGATGGGTTCGGATTGAGCGAAGTAGGGGGGGACCACATGGAACCGCTGTGGCTGCGCGGCGGATTCCCGCGTTCCTACCTGGCAAGTTCCGATGGCGCCAGCGCCACGTGGCGGGAGGAGTTCATCCGGTCGGTCGTGGAGAGGGATCTGCCAGGTCTCGGAATGCCGCTGGCAGCGGCGGCCATCCGGCGCTTCTGGACCATGCTTGCCCACTTGCATGGGCAGGTCCTGAATCTCTCGGAGTTGGGAAGGGCATTCGGCGTTTCCGACACCGCTGTGCGACGGTACGTGGACTTTCTCGCCGGGGCATATCTCGTCCGCCAGTTGCAGCCGTGGCATGAGAACATCTCCAAGCGCCAGGTCCGGTCTCCCAAGCTCTACGTGGCGGACTCCGGAATCCTGCACACGCTGCTGGGCCTTCGAACGTGGGCCGATGTCGAGCAGCATCCCAAGGTCGGCGCCTCGTTCGAGGGCTTTGCCCTGGAGGCGGTGACCACGCGCCTGGCCTCAAAGCCGGAGGAGTGTCATTTCTGGGCCACTCACGCCGGTGCCGAATTGGACCTGGTCGTCGTGCGGGGCAACCGGCGGCTCGGCTTTGAGTTCAAACGGTCCGCCGCCCCCAGGGTGACGAAGTCGATGCGCATCGCGCTCGAGGATCTCAAGCTCGACAGCATCGACGTGATCCATCTCGGGAGCCACGTCTTCCCGTTGGCGGACGGCATCCGTGCGGTCCCGGTCCGATCCCTCGGCTCGCACATATCCCTACGTTGATCCGACCTCCCCCGGACGCGACTCGATGGCCCATCGGTCCGTCCAGGCTATCTTGAAAGGTACAGGGGGGGCGCTGCCCTACTTCTGCACCCTCCAGGCGTGGACGATGGGCTGTTCGCCGGTGGGGTCGGCGTTCATCTCGGTGACGTACAGAATGCCCGACTGGGCGTCGCAGGCAGCGGCACCGATGCGGAAGCGCCGCTGTTTTCCGCTGCCCATGACGTCGGGTGCTGCCTCGTGGCCGAACAGCCGATCGTCGATGACGATCGTGGCATAGGGTTGGGGCTGGAAGGGTTTGGCCAGGCCCGCTGCCACGGCTTCCAGGTCCGCCGGGTCGTAGAGCAGCACCTGGGCCTGCCACTCCTCGGTCCACCAGCCGCGGGCCCCGAAGCAGTCGGGATCGCAGTCCACGTCGGTGCAGGAACAGTAGTGCTCCGGCCCGAAGCCGCACTCCGAGCCGTCGGCGTCGAAGCAGCCCGGGCCACCGAGCGATTCCGGCTCCATGCATGGAACCACTCCGCCCGGGCAACGCTGCCAGCCGTACCAGTAGTGGGCGCCGATCGACTTGGTGCCGACGAACGCAAGGGCTCTGCGGGAGCCGGCAGCCAGCCAGGCGGCCCCGACCCACTCGTCCGAGTGCTGGTAGCCGTTCAGGCGACCGGACGTCTCGGGAAAGGACGTGTAGTGCAGCAGCACCGTGGATTCGAGGAGAGCCCCTGCCGGCGGCGGGCTTCCCTGCTGCCAGGGGGCGATGGCAACCGCAACCGGTCCCTGGCTCCCCTGCCCTCCGTCCCGGAACCGCCCTGCGACGAGACGGCGCCCCCCCACGTGTGCGTCCGCCCACTCCTGGGGAATGGCGAACAGGTAGTCGTTCACGCTGTAGAGGCCGGCGCCGTCCACCCACCACGGTCCTACCGTAGGATGGACGTCCAGCTTGCCCCCCGGGCCCAGCACCCGCCAGGACTGCGAGGCCACGCACGAGGCATCGGGGGGGCCGTCGCACGCGGAGGGGGCGGCATCGTTTTCGAGGTGCTGTCCCCAGGCCACGTGGAGGATCGAGCTGTCCCCCTCGCCGGGCAGGACTTCGAGCCCCATCTTGGGCAGCTCGAAGTAGATGCCTTCCGGGTAGAGGTCCGGACCTCGCACGTCGGTGAAGTCCTGGAGCATCTTGGCAACGGGAAGCGCGTCGAGATTGCCCTGGGCAACGACCGGGTCCGGAATGGCCAGCTCGGCCACGAAGCCGCTCCGGGGCACCGATGTCCCGTCCTCGTAGTCGTTGCCCGCGATGAACAGGGAGCCGGGGGTCGTGTCGCCGCTGCCCGGGTCCCCTCCGGCAAACCAGGTCATGGAGCGCCCGCCCCAGGTCCATGTCAGCGGCGGCTGCGTCTCCACGAACGGAAGGCGGAACGCCCCGGCATAGACCAGGTTCTCCGGTCCCAGGCGTGTGGCCGGGTCGTGGGGAATGTCCACGCCGGAAGGGAGGTCGGCCGGGCCCGTCGTCTCGGCGGCCCCCGTCGTGTCGATTGCTCCCGCCGCGTCCGCGGTTCCCGTATCCAGGACGGTGGTCCGGCCCGAACCGGTGCAGGCAGCCAGGAAGAAGAGCCCCAGCCCGAACGGGAGCGAGATGAGTCGCCACATCCCGCCTCCGCCTGCCCCGTACTTCGGTATCTGCTTCCCGCCAGCCAGGCAAGTGCGTTGGAGAGCCGGAGCATCTGCGAGCATCTTCATGTCACCTTACCTCCAGGGTTCCAGCCTCTGCTGATTTCCCCCTACGTGTGCATCTCCACCACGTCCCCTTCCTCGAGGACGTAGTTGCGGGCGACGCGCTGGCCGTCGAACTTGCGGTCGTCGCTGCTCCAGATGCGGGCGTAGGAGAGGCGGGCCCCGACGTCCTTGTGGATCCGGGTGGCGAGCTCCTCGACCTGAGTCCCCTTCTTCACGACAAACGGGTCGGTCATGTCCGCAGGCTTGCCCGGCTGCTTGCTGTAGACCCGGACCACGCCGAGCAGGTCGTACATCGTCTTGCGCAACGGCTCCAGCGTCTCCGGGGCCGAGGCATCGACCTTGACCAGGTCGAAGCCCTCGCCGAGCAGCTCGTGGAGCAGCTCCAGCCGGTCGTCGGCATCGGGGTCGAGGCAGTGCGTGCACACCAGCATCGTGCGCAGTGCGGCGATGCCCGTGTCGAACATCCCCGCCTCCTCGTTGCGGCGTGCGAGCGTGACCTTGCCGGCCTTGAGCGCCTCGAAGACCTCCTCGACCTCGGTGAGCAGGTCGTCGCTGGCCAGGCTCACGGTCAGCAGCGCGGCGTTGCCGTACCGGACCACGGAGGGGATCCAGGCAAGCGGTGCCTTGGAGGAGATCGGAGGCATGTCCACGAGCTGGATCCAGACGTTCTCGTACCGGACCATCCCGGGCTGATACATCTGGGTGGTGAACGGATACGGGGCGACCTCCGGCTTCGCATTGGTCAGCGCATCGACCAGGCTCGACTTGCCGCTGTTGGGCGGGCCGACCAGGAAGATCTGGCCGATCCCCTCCGGCTTGACGTACAGCGAGGTGCTGGAGGCCTTGACCCCCTTCTTCTCCCCTTCTTTCTTGAGCTGGGAGATGCGCTTCTTGAGGTCGGCCTGCATGTGGTCGGTCCCCTTGTGCTTGGGGATCACCCGGAGCATCTCCTGCAGGCACTCGAGCTTCTCCTGCACCGTGCGGGCCTGGCGCAGCCTCTCCTCCGCTGCCTTGTAGTCCGCTGACAGGTTCGCTGGCATCACCGGTCTCCTTGTCCGGCCGGTCCCCGGACACGCACCCGGGTCTCACGTCCTTCCATTGCCACCCGGCCCGAATGCCTCTCCCCGGGCCGTCCTCGCTCCCCCGGCGCAGCACCCCGAGGGGCGGCCCGAGTCTATTCGGGATAGCGGCGTACGTCCACTCCTGCCTCACGCAACAGCCCCAGAGGTCTTGCCCCCAGCGGATACGACGCGTTGAAGACCACCTGGGCAATCCCGCTGTTGATGATCATCTTGGTGCAGAGCAGGCAAGGAGAGCAGGTCGAGTACAGCGCGGCCCCCTTGACGCTGATCCCGTGCAGCGCAGCCTGGATGAGCGAGTTCTCCTCGGCATGCGAGCAGAGACACTCGCCCAGGTTCGTGCCGCTCTTGACGAACGAGGCGCAGCGCGGACATCCCCCCTGACCGCAGTTGACCGTGCCTCGCGGCGTTCCGTTGTAGCCGGTGGCGATGATTCGCCGCTCTCTCACGATGATGGCAGCGACACGCCGCTTCACGCAGTCCCCCCGACCGGCCACCACGCCGGCGATGCCCATGAAGTAGTCGTCCCACGACATGCGGGGCAGACGCCCGGCCAGGGCAAGGACCGCGGCCTTCAGCCGCTGGTCGTCGCTGTTCCCCCGGGGCATCTTCTGCAGCACGGGGACATGGGCCTCCTCCAGCCGCTGCACGTCCTCCTTGCTCAGCATCCCGTCCGGGTCGAGCACGCCGGTCCCCTTGAGCCTGGACAGGGCGACGATCTCCTCGATGTTCTCCGGACCGGTCACCAGCTCGTTGCGCAGCCGGTCGAAAAGATCCCGCAGCAGCCGCACCCGGAAGTCGGTACCGAACGACTGCGAGGCAGCGGCCTTCAGCACCGACGGGGCCGGCAACTCCCGGTCCAGGTCCACGTGGGTGAACCCCGCTTCGCTCAGGAGTTCGGCTGCCTTCTTCGTCCGTTGCCGCTCGGAGTCCATCAGGACGATGATCATCTGTTCCCTCCCTCCCCATCACGGGGTCAGGCGACGGTCACGAAGAACCGGAGACGCTCGGCCAGCTCCTCCAGCTCCTCGAACGAGCTGCCCCGGGCCAGCCGGATCTTGCCGGCATCCACACCCGATTCGGCGGTCATGAGCAGGTCCATGTCCAGGTAGCGCTCCAGTGCATTGAGCACGCTGACCGTGGAAAGGGATTCCTGGCACGTGATCTCCCCTTCCTGGTAGTCACGATGGGCCCGGTCGAGGATGGCCTTGACCAGGTCCTTGCTCTTCATCGCTCCCTGGAACCGGACCATGGAGGCGTAGCGGGCGCAGACCCAGTAGCTCTCCACGATGGGCAGCAGCATGTTGCGGAAGATGGCGAGGCGGTCGACCGAGGCCGGGACCGGGACGACCTCGTCCCCCGAGAGGATGACGGTACCCTGGAGGGCGAACGCTTCGAGCCCTGCGGCGATCCCCCGCTCGAAGTCCCCCTGCCGGAAGATGAACTCCTTCTTGAAGAGCCTTGAGAAGAAGCGGACGTCCTCCTCCACCTCGGCCACCCGGATCTCCCGCTGGCAGGTGCGGGCATACAGGCTGATGGCGACCAGCGCTTCCCGCTGGTACACGTGGATGATGTTGTTCCGATAGTAGTTCAGGTAGGTCCGGGAGCGGGGTCGCACCGCATACACCGGCCCGCCGGCGAACTCCTCGATGCGCAGGTGGCGCTGTGCCGAGAACATCTCGATGGTCTCCTGGAGTGCCGGTGCGATGGCCTGTCCCATGGTCCGGAAGGGGAGGCGGTCGTCCCCCTCCCTGGCTTTCTCGCGGCTGCGGGCGATGTCGTGGATCGCGGCCTTGAGCGCCCGGTCCAGCGTGATCGAGATCGGGTATCCCCGCTTGATCGCGAAGTCGAGCAGGAACCCGGCATGCTCCTGGAAGCGGTCCGACGAGATCCCCCGCCGCAGGTGGGAGAGCAGCACCATCGCGACCAGCCCGGTGGGGTTCACCACGGTGGCCCGGTTGATCTGGCTCAGGATCAGGTACCCGAGCCTCTTCACCAGGTAGCGCTTCTCCTCCTCCGTAAGCTCCTTCGGGGACTTGCCCGACGTCTGCTGGAGGAACTCGGCCATCCGGATCGGCCGCCCTGCGGTAAGGTAGAGCCGACCGTAGCGGCTGTCCAGCACCTCGGCGCTCTTGACCAGGACCAGGGCATCCTCCTTGCGCTTCTCGCGGCCGGCCAGCTCCTCCGCGTACCCTTCGACCTCCATGATCCGCTCGTAGCTGAGCGACAGGGGGATGATGACCACGTCGCGGACGGCCTCGCCGGTGACCGCCTCCGCGACGTAGTTGAGCAGGCCGAACTTGGGGGGCAGGGTCTTGCCCGTGCGGCTCCGCCCTCCCTCGATGAAGAACTCCAGGGAGTGCCCATCCTTGAGCAGCTTGCGCACATACTGCGCCAGGACGAAAGAGTAGATGCGGTCGTCGCCGATCTTGCGGCGGATGAAGAAGGCTCCGGAGCGCCGGAATATCGGCCCCATGGGAAAGAACGTCAGATTGGCGCCGGCCGCGATGTGCGGCGGGTTGAGCCCCAGCAGGTACATCAGGTAGGAGATGACCAGGTAGTCGATGTGGCTTCGGTGGCACGGCACGAGGACCACCGCCGAATCTGCGGAGGCCTCCCGGATGGTCTCCATGGCCTTCACGTCGACCACGAACCCGGAGAACACCCGCTTGAAGATGGGGGTCAGCACGAACGAGAGGAACTCGATCGCGCTTTCCCGGAAATCCGCTGCGATCTCGGTGATGTTGCGGGCTGCCCGCTTCATTGCGGCCTTCTCCGAAAGCCCCATGGCCTGACCCGCCTCGGTCACCCCCGCCACGAAGTCGGGATTCACCACCATCTCGTTGCGGACCTGCGCAGCATCCTTGAGCATCGGCCCCCGGGTCACCTTCTCGACCCGGTCGAATGCCCGGAACAGGAGCCAGCTCACCTTCCGGGCAGCCGCATCCTCCCCCACCTGCGTGGACTCCGCCAGGGCCTGGGCCAGGTTCACCGGGTCGCCGCACGAGACGTGGGCACGGCCCGGAAATGCCACGAACGTCAACAGCTTGCGCAACCCCGGAGCATTCGGATCGCCCAGAAACAGGTCGACCAGGTTGCGCCGGTACTTCTCCGGCCCCTTGGTCCAGAACAACACGTGGGGAACCAGCATCACCGGCCGGGGCAGGGTCGGCTGCAGCCGCACGAGCTCGGTCAGCCACGGCAACCCGATGTTGCCGCCGGGCATCATCACGAACCGGGCCCGCTTCAGGAACAGGAGACACGGCTCCCCCGCGGCCAACGCCTTCTGCATCCCCGCCATCGGATCTCCACGGCTTGCCAGCCGGAACAGCAGCAGGAGGGGGAAGAAGATCAGGACCACCAGCGGCCTCAGCAGGTTCGACAGCTTCGAATTCGTCACCCGGGCCAGGCGCAGACGGTTCTTGAGGAACAGGTAGTTGAACAGTGCCAGGTCGAGCAGCCCCTCGACCGCCAGCACGTGCACGACCGGCCCGGCCTCCTGGCTCTCACGCACCCGGTCCGCCCAGTGCGGAGCAATCCCCACCCGCCCGAACAGCGGGAACAGGAACAACCTTATCCAGAGCGCCAGCCGCGAATGCATGTTCTATCGGACCCTCTGTCGCACTCCAACCCCGGTCAGCCGTACCGCCGCAGCATCGCCGAGAGCGCCGGCTTTGTCAAGCCAGGCAGGGCCTGTTCCATCACGCCGCAGGCGCCCCGCGCCCACGGGTCGGCCAAGACACCACAGCCGGGGAGCTTCGCTCCGATCCGCAGGCCGGCAACGCACCGTCGCACCGGCAGATCCTGCTCCCTGGCGGCTTTCTGCCCTCCCAAGCGGCGGGTCCTATTGGTCCTATTCGTCCTATTTGTCCTATAGGTCCTATGCCTTCTTCCCCGCCGCCCCTGCCTCGTGGTTCACACCCTGCGCCGACGGGTGACGACCAACGCGTAGAGCGCCGCTGCCAGCAGGAGGATGGGGACAAGCGGTGAGGCACCGGTCGGAGTGCGTCCAGCAAGCGAGCAGCCACCTCCGCCAGTGCCGGGCTCTACGCCCACCGGGGGGTTGGGGGTACTGCCGGACGTGTCCTTGCCCGCCTTGACGTCTTTGCCGGGAGTCGGTGGCTCGGGCTCCTCGGTGACATCATCGTCCGGCCCGGTCACATCCTCGTCCGGGACCTCCATGCAGGAGGGGGCACCGCAGACGCAGACGCCGTGGTAGGGATCGGAGGACAGGTTCAGCGCGAGGCAGGAGTGGTCCCCTCCGCAGCCGAAGCCGGTGGCGGAGTTGCAGTCCCGGTAGCATTTCGCTCCGGTCCCGCCGACGTTCATGCAGACCAGGTCCTGGATACAGGGCGGATTGGGAGCGAGGCACAGGGCCCCCTCGTCACCGCCGTCGTTGGACGGGACGCACTCGCCGTGCACCACGTCTTCGAAGGGCTGGTAGACCCACTGGCATACGCTGCCGTCGGCGCAGCCGGTATCGCCGAACGGGTTGCATTCCGGCGTGCACATGCCCATCACGTCAGCGCTCGCCTGCCTGCAGAATTCCCCCGGCTTGCAGTCCGCCTTGGAATTGCAGGATCCCGTCGGCGGCTTCTTCTTCACGCAGTAGCCGCCGCTGACGCAGCCGGCCCCGGCCGGGCAGTCGGCATCGGTCTTGCAGGCGATGCTGCACTGCTTCATGCTCATGCCGGCGCAGAAGCCGCTGGCGCAGTCGGTGTGCTTCGCGCAGGTCGCTCCGAACAGCCCGCTTCCGGGAGGGATGCACACCGAGAACGTGCACGGGTTGGACCCTGGGCAGTCGCCCTTTGTGGTGCAGCTCTTCGAGCAGATCTTGTCCAGCCCGCCAATGGAGAGGCACTGGCCGGTCTGGCAGTCGATGTCCTTGGTGCACGCGGTCCCGTACTTGCCGTCCCCCGCCTTCATGCAATACCCGCCGGCGCACAGGAACCCGTTCGGGCAGTTGACCGTGTCCTTGCACTGCGACGTGCAGACGCCCTCGTTCTCGGAGATGCCGAGGCACAGGCCGCTCTCGCAGTCGGGGTGCATCTGGCACGAGCCGCCCAGCGGCGTGTTCCCACCCTGCATGCAGAGCCCGGATACGCACTTCAGACTCCCGCACTGAGCATTGGAGGTGCACTCCTTCGAGCAGTAGGCCGTGTCGGGGAGCACCAGGCAGACGAGCCCGCTCTTGCACGTCTCGTGGCCGTAGCAATACTGGCCCATGGGGATGTTGGCCCCCTGCTGCGCACAGTTGTTGTTGAAGGGATAGCACGAGTAGCTGCCGTTGTTGAGCTGCTCGCAGGTGAAGGTCTCGGGGCAGTTGGCGTCGGACGAGCAGTTCTTTCCACAGAAGCCGAGCCCTCCGACGTTGAGACACGGGGCGCCGCTGCAGTTCGTGTTCGACGTGCAGGAGTCGCACGGCTTGCCGCTGGTGAAAGCGGAGTAGAGATAGCAGACGCCGTCCTTGTCGTCCTGGTCGAGGGTGCGCAGCTCCGCACTGCTGCCCGAGAAGAACATGGTGGCTGCGCGCCAGCGGGAGTGGTCGAGGCCGATGCTGTGCCCCAGCTCGTGGGTGCCGACCCCCTGGACGTCCGTCTTCTCCGAGAAGTAGTCCATGGCCTCGGTCGTGGTCCAGGTCAGGTCCACGCCGTTGAACACGATGACGTTGTGCGAGATGTTGCCGCTCCAGTCGGTCCAGTTCTGCGAGTAGGCCGCTGCGTCCCCGACCGTGGGATCCCAGTTGCTCTCCTTGACCATGACGTAGATCCCGTCCTGGGGATCCGAGCTCTTGGTTCCGCCGAAGCTGAAGCTCTTGCTGAAGCAGGGGAGGTTGTCCCAGGTGTTGAACGCGGCCTGGATGGCTCCCTTGAATTCCTCGAACGGCATGTCCTGGCTTCCGCTGGGATGGAGGTACCAGGCGATGGTGTTCTGCTTCCAGGTGATCTTCTCGCCGTTGTCGGAGTTGATGGTGAACGCCACGGCCGGAGAGCCCGTCGAGAGGAGCGAGAACAGCGTGAGCGCTGCTGCCAGGTGCCCGGGGAGAGGACGCGTCTTCATGGCATCCTCCCCGGGTTCCGCTGCATGTCGTCCAGCAGATCGTCGAGCAGCACCTCGCCGTCACGGAGCGGCTCGAAGGCCTGCAGCCTCGGCCCTCGCCATGCCCGATCCTTCCCGTCCACACTGCGCAAGCTCCACTTGCCCTGGGACATTCCGACCAGGGTCTGGAAGGACCCCTGGTCCCGCAGGGCGAGCAGGACCCTCTCTCCCTCCTCGACCGGGGCATTCCCCGGGACGGTGAGCGTCTTGCCGTCCAGGCTTCCCCCCATCAGCCGGAGCCGCACCTCGGCCGGCGCCTCGCCTTTGACCACCCGCTCGGGCTTCACCAGGTACTCCGTGTAGATCGTGTCGTGGGCCTCGTTCCAGAAGGTCGTCTGGCCGGTCACCTCACCCACCACGACGAGCTGGGCCGTCGAGTAGAGCTCCTGCAACGTGAACGGCCGAACCACCGAGGCCGAGGTGGTCCCAATCACCGCCAGAACGACCACGAACGCTACCAGGCTGACTGCTCGCATCCACTACCTCCGGGAAGGACGATTGCGACTACGATTGCGACTACGATGCCGAGCCGCCTGTTGCAAAGGCCCAGGTTGGGCTCGATACCCCCCGACCCCTCACTTTGGTTGGCAGAACCCATCGATGCATTTCTCCCCCCGACCCCTCACTTGGGTTGGCAGAACCCATCGATGCATTTCTCCCCCTTGGGACAATCGACACCCACGCAGTTCAGGAATCCCTGGCAGCCGAACGCGGTCGGGGGAATGCAGACGTCGGGGTTCACGGCCGCACCCTCTCCGTGGTTTGGAGCACAGAAGAGCCCGGACGGACAGCCGCTTGCGTACTTCGTCTTGTCACAAGGAAAGCTGCAAAAATATTTTTTTGCAACCGGGTAATTGTAACATATCCCGCTTTGACATTCATAATCCCGCATGCACGGCTCACAGAAGCCCTTGTTCCCCTGGTAGCACGTTTCGACCGGGCTCCCGTTCACTTCCATGGTGCACAGCGGGAGCTCTTCGCCGGAAACCTCGTAGCAGCCGTATCCCTTCTCGGGGCAGTCGATGTCGGTCTGGCAGACCTTGGCGCAGTACATCTCGTGGGTCGTGGAGTTCTCGTGGCACTCGTGCCCTTTGAGACAATCACCATCTTCCTGGCAGGGGGTGCAGAGGGTTCCATCCCCCTTGCATGTGCCGAACATGGGGTAGCAGTAGTAGTCCTCCAGCCCCAGTCCGACCTTCTTGCAGAAGTTGGCCCCGCCGCACGATTCGGCATCGTCCTTCTTGCACGTATGGGTGCAGAACTTCTGGCCATCCTCGTCCGCGACGCATTTCCCGTTCTCACCGCACTGGGAATCCTTGTCGCAGCCGTCGCAGTAGCTGGCGAGCATGCACGCCTTGAACTCCCCCTTTCGCTTGCACACCATCGGCTCGGGACACTCTGTGCTCGATGTGCATGCGATCGAGCAGATGGCATCCGGGTCGGCCGGCTTCGAGAAGAAGCACTTGAGATCCCAGGTCGCACAGTCTGCGTCGGACAGGCAGAACTCCAGGTAGCCCGGAGGAAGGACGATCTCGGGACCGCTCGGGACGTCGAGCGTCTCTTCCGTCACGAGATCGACTTGCGGCTGAGCGTCGCCGGTCGGCAATCTCACGTCGCCGCCCGGGGTCTCCGTTGCAGAGATGTCCGCAGGTGACTTCCCACTGTTCGAGCAGGCCATGGCAGCCAGCGCCACGACCACAACAAGTGCGACTCTCATCATTGCCCCTCCCCTGACGACCCGGCAGTCGTCGGTCGCCGGGGCGCAGCATACCAGAATCACACGGGTGGGCACAACCCCGGGAGGAATGTTAAGTTGGCGAAGACGGCGGAGAGGACTATACTGCGGTCGCCATCCTGTGAGTGTGGGGGGGAAGGCCATGGAGCGGAAGGGGAAGGACTCGTCGGGGGAGCAGGCCAGGTCAGGTCGCACGCCCATCACCGTCGTGGCGGCCGTCATGCACTGGGACGGCCGCATCCTGGTGGCCCGCCGCGGCCCGGGGCAGCGGCATGCCGGCAAGTGGGAGTTTCCGGGTGGCAAGGTCGAACCGGGCGAGACACCACCACAGGCCCTTGCCCGCGAGCTCTTCGAGGAATTCCACATCCAGGCCGAGATAGCTGAGCAGTTGGCCGAAGCGACCCACCACTATCCCACGTTCAGCATCCGCCTCATCGCGTTGGCTGTCTACCGGTGGACCGGGAAGTTCAATCCCACTGTCCATTCCGAGCTGGCCTGGGCCGAGCCGAAGAGGGTCTCCGACTTCGACCTCGCAGGGGCCGACCATTTCATCGCTGCGCAGCTCGGCTACGGGGAAAGACCGGCGGACCCGGAGTAGACCCCCAGATCGTCCGCCTCGCTCTGGGCCCAAATCCACCATCAACGGTGTCCAGAGGGTGATGAGCCTGCCTGTGCGGGGAATCCCTGGATCAGGGTGGGTCGCCCCCCTGGCAACTCTCGAACCCCGGTGGTACACTCCGCCCCATCGGAGGTGCGGTGATGCGCGCGCGTGGGGCGGTCGGTGCGTTGGTCGGGTTGCTGCTGGCACTGGCCGGCACGACGGGCCGGGCCGAGGAGATCGTGGTCCGGATCGACCTTGGGACCGCGGCAGCCGGCGATTCGGCCCCCGGCGCGGTCTGGAACCGAATCCATCGCCTCCCGGCTGCTCTGGGTGCGGGCGAGGGCTATCCCCTCCTCCTGCTCCTGCCCCCCGATACCCGGGGCCGTCCCGTCGTGACGGTGGAGCCATCCGACTGCCACCCCGCCAAGCCCCCGGTCGCGGACGATGCCACGCTGATCTCCCTGTTCGACGGCCGCCCCATGCCTCTGCCCGCCCGCCGCGCCGAAGCCTCGGGGCATGGGCGGATCCCGGACCACATTGCGAAGTCGGAGGCGGCGTCGGATTCGCCATCGCAATCGGAATCGCAAGCGGCATCGCAATCGGACTCCTCCTTTCCTGCCCGGCCGGTCACGTCTCGAGCCGGGGAATCGCCGTTCTTCACCTCCCCTCTGCTCCACGAGGGGGATGCGCTGCTGCTCCCGCTCCTGCTGCGGCTTCTCCGAGTGCAGGACGGTCATTGGGAGCGTTGCGGCCGCTTCTCGGTGCGGGTGCAGGTCGACCGGAGCGGAGCCCCCCGCCCGGACCGCGGCCACTTCCTGCCCGACCGGATGACCCGGCTTGCAACCAACGCTTCGGACGTTGCGAAATGGTACGCCCCGGCCCCCCGGGAAGACGGGATGACCGACTATGTGATCGTAACCCGGGAGCAGTTTGCGTCGACCAGCAAGATGCTATCCACCTTCATCGACTTCAAGAAGTCCCAGGGCTACACGCCGCTGCTCGTTACACTCGAGCAGATCGACGAGGAGATGGAAGCGGTGGAGCCCGCACCCGAGGAACAGCCCGACATCCTGCGGGCGTGGCTCCAGAAGCACTACCAGGAGGCCGGCTTCAAATACCTGGTGCTGCTCGGGTCGCCTGACCCGCACGACCCGCTCGGGATTCCGATGAAGCTCTGTTATCCCTCGTTCGGATACGAGGAGATCCTCGACTACCCGCACGTGGCGACCGACATGTACTTCGCGGACCTCACGGGGAACTGGAACCCCGACGGCGACGAGATGCCGTGCGAGCTCGAGGACTACATGGAGATCCCCGAGGAATTCCAGGGCGAAGGCGAAGCGGGCGGCAGCGGAGCCGAGGGGGGATTCGATGGCGGCGCAGACCGGAGCGGGGACCGGCTCGACGGGGTCGACCTGGCACCGGAGCTGCTGGTGGGGCGGATCCCCCATTTCGGGAAGCAGCCGTTCTACGGCGACGGCATCCTCGAGAGGATCATCGCGTACGAACAGTCGGAGCCGCTGCCGTGGCACAACCGGGTGCTGCTTCCCAGCCCGATGATCACCTTCCCGGACGGGGGATGGGTGGACGGGAGCCTGGTGTCGAAGTTCCTGATCGAGAAGTCGCTGGATGTCTACGGCAACGGGCATACGGTGCTCGGGGAGTGGGCGGGCAACCTGACCTCCACGTATCCGGGTGACGATTTCCTCGACGAGTCGAAGATGCCCGAGTACTGGAACAAGGGGTACGGAGCCGTCACATGGAGCGCCCACGGCAACTTCGACCTCGCCTGCCGGGACATCTGGTACGTGGATGCCAACGAGGACGGACTGCCGCAGCAGGGGGAGACCGAGGAGCCGGCATTCATCAACATCCTGTTCCACAAGGTCGGGACGGATGACTATCCCCCGATCGTCTTCCAGGGGTCGTGCCTGACCGCCTGCCCGGAGGAGCATGGAAACCTCACGCACTCGCTGCTCCAGCACGCGTCCATTGCCAACGTGGCGTCGACCCGGATCACGATGGGGCTGACTCCGGGACAGGATGAGGACTGGGTTCCTTCTCCGTTCACGCCGGGGGCATTCACCCTGGGTGTCTACTTCACGCATGCGGCCGCCGTGGAGAAGCGCCCGATTGCCGAGGCTTTCCACTACGCGATGGGGACGCTGGGGCTCGGCGTACAGCCGTGGACCTTCAAGGTCCGCCTCGAGTTCAACCTGTACGGCGATCCGAGCCTCCAGATGCCGGGGTGCGACGAGGATTCCGACTGCGACGACGGCAACCCGTGCGACGGCATCGAGACGTGCGTGCTCTCGCGGTGCCGTCCGGGAAAGCCGCTCCTGTGCAAGCCGGACGAGCAGGATGGTCCGTGCGTGAAGGTGGAATGCGACCCGGCCAAGGGGTGCGTTTCGACCCCCATCGACGACTTCGGCCCGTGCGACGACGGTGACCCGTGCACCGGCCTCGACTACTGCATGACGGGCGAGTGTGTGACCGCTCCCCTGAAGTGCCCTGCACCTGACAGCCCCTGCTACGCGGGGACTTGCGACCCGGTCGCGGGGAAGTGCCTGTACGAGCCGCTCCCGGACGGCGACTACTGCTTCCTGAACGGCTTCTCCGGTACCTGCCTGGAAGGGACCTGCCGCCTCGCACCGACCGCGGTGGAAAGCGACGAGTCCATCGACATCCAGCCCGAGGTGGCCGGACCGGTGGAGGATGTGGTGACGCAGCCGAAAGCCTCTGGCGGGTGTGCGGCGACGGGCTCCGCCAAGGGCAGGGGGATCGTGCTTCTGCTGGCCGCCCTGGCCGTGTTGATGCGAGTGTCCGCCGGGCGTCGCCGGTCCGTGGCGATTCGTGGAGATGTCCGATGAGTTTGCGCCTGCCATTCCTCTTTGCGGCTTGGATCCCAGCGCTGCTGGTTGCGTGCGGGGGGACGGGGACCGGCGGGGCTTCCGACGTGGGACCCCGTGCCGACCTGCGGGGACCGGCCGGTGACGTGCGCCAGGCGGGCGGAGACGCGGACGGCGGCTGGGTCGAACCCGATCTCGTCCGGGTGGACGGGCGGGACGAGCCGTTCCTGCCGGAGCTGACCTTCGACGGCAAGCTGTGCGTCGGCGACGAGGGATGCGCTGCCGCAGGGCAGGTGCTGGGGCCCTGCCGCCGGTGGGCCTGCATCGAAGGAAGGTGCGAGGAGCAGGACCGGGACGACGGGACCGCCTGCGACGACGGCAATGCCTGCACCCTGAGCGATGCCTGCGCCAAGGGAGAGTGCATCGGAGATCCCGTCGAATGCGAAGAGGACGAGGATCCCTGCACCACCGTAGCGTGCCAGCCGGACACGGGATGCGCCCCGGTCCCGCTCACCGGCAACCCATGCGACGACGGCAACGCCTGCACCGGGTCGGACCAGTGCCTGTCCGGGAAATGCTACGGACAGGCCGTGCTCTGCGACGACGGTGACGGCTGCACGGTGGACGGCTGCGATCCGCTTGCCGGGTGCACGCATTCCCCGGGCACGGGCCAGCCGTGCAGCGATGACGACGCGTGCACTTCGCTGGACACGTGCGACCAGGGGCTCTGCATCGGAGAGCCGGTGACCTGCGAGGACGGCAACATCTGCACCAGCGATGCGTGCGACCCCGCGGTCGGCTGCGTGTTCACCCAGCTCACCGGGAAGCCGTGCGACGACGGCTCGGTCTGCACCGGGGATGACCACTGCGCCGCGGGTCAGTGCACCGGTACGCTTACGGCCTGCACCGACGGCAACCCGTGCACCCAGGACGTGTGCGACCCTCTGGCCGGCTGCCAGCATCCGCCCGCGGACGGCACCATGTGTAACGATGGAAACGAGTGCACCGAGAACGACCTGTGCGTGGAAGGCGCATGCATGGGGCAGAGCGCAAGCTGCAGCGATGGGAACCAGTGCACGCTGGATTCCTGCACGTTCGAGGGGGGGTGCATCCACACGCAGCCGCCGGGATTCCCGTGCAGCGACGGCAACGCATGCACGGCAAGCGACAAGTGCTACCAGGGGGCCTGCAAGGCGGGCAAGCCGGTAAGCTGCGACGACGGCGACGATTGCACTCAGGATTCCTGCAACCCGCTCACCGGGTGCTCCAACCAGCCGCTGACCGGGACGCCCTGCTACGACCATGATGCCTGCACCAAGGACGACATCTGCGCCATGGGCAAGTGCATCGGCCAGCCGATCGTCTGCGGCGATTCCAACTTCTGCACGCAGGACACCTGCGATCCGGCAACGGGGTGCGTGTTCACGCCGCTGGACGTCCCGTGCGACGACAACGACCCGTGCACCGAGGGGGACTACTGCGGCGGCGGCAAGTGCAACCCGGGCAAGAACCCGCAGTGCCTCGCGGTCGACCGGGTCGTGCTCGCGGGGGACAGTTGGTCCTCCGGCCTCATCATCCCCCTCAAGGATGCCCTCGTCGCCCGAGGGTACGAGGAAGTCACCGTGAGCTGGGAGTTGACTTCCAAGCCCGGCTCCAAGGTCTCGGACTGGGTCTCAAACCCGTCCCTCATGGATGCACTCTTCACAAGCATGAGCATGGAACCCAAGGCGGACATCCTGTTCTTCACGCTGACCGGGAACGACTACCTGGGGGCAGCCAAGAGCGGGCTCGGGCTCATGGGAGGGCTGGAGTGGTTCATCACCATGACGCTCATCCAGTGGGACCTGGCTACCTTTGTGGCCCTGGTCAAGGCCAAGCAGCCCGACATCAAGATCCTGATGGTCGGGTATGACTACCTCCATTTCGAGATGATCGAGGCACTGGGCAACGGCTTCCCCGGCTTCGAGCGGGTGAAGTTCAACCTCGGGCTGGTGGACCTGTGCGGCCGGGCACGCCAGGTGGCGGCCTCTGTCCCGGACATGATCTACGCGCACAACATAGGCATCATGCAGTACACGTTCGGGGACACGCCGCACTTCCCGTTCCCGTGCCCGGGGTTCGGATTCCCCGCGTACGGTCCGGGCGTCGTGCCCCCCCCGGGCCCGGCCCCGGGATACGACCCCTTCCCGGGGGGCTGGTTCACCTATCCCTCGCCCGTCGAGCACATCCCGGACGGCATCCACCCCGACTACGCCGGCTTCCGAGCGATCATCGAGAACTCCCTGGACCAGGGGGCCGCCGCGTGGATCGAGGGGAAGTAGCCCCGGGCCCTTACTTCCCCTCTGCACATCCGACCGAGTTGCCCTGCGTCGGGTCGGTGGGGTCGCAGGGAGGAACGGGGGTGCAAGTGTCGTCTCCGGGGTCGCACTCACCGCCGCCGAAATCCAGCGGGCAGTACTTCCGGCAGGCGCCATCCACGAAGCCCGCACAGTCGAACTCGGCCCACGCACCATGGCCCGTGCAGTAGTGTGCGACGGCTCCCTCGCAGTAGTCCTCGTCTTTGTCCGGATCGCACGCCTTGTCGGGCGGCGGCAAGCATCCACCAGTCCAGTCGCCGCTCCCGTCCTTGGTCGGATTCGTGCAGGTGAACCCCTCGCCGTACCAGTCGCAGTTGTATCGTGCGACCTCGGCCCCGCCCTTGCACATGACGAACACGGTGCCGTCGCAGTACGGGACCAGGCATCCCTTCTTCAGCACACAGGCTGCTTCCTGTCCATCACCGGTGGCCACAACGGCGCAGATGCGGCCCCGCTCTGCACAGTCCACCCGGCGCTCTACCCCCTTTTCACAGGAGACCCGGACGTTCCCTTCACACGTGGCCGGCACCCCACCGTCCGGGCAAGTGCCGCTGCCGCAAGTTCGATGCCCGTCGGTGTCCAGCAGGCACTGGGGGTTCCCCGAGGACCACGCACAATCCCACATCCTGACCATGTGGCGCCCATCCGCCAGAGGCCAGCACGAAACGTGGACGCTGCCATCGCATCCGCCCTCGAACGTGTCCGGATTGCAGCTCGCGTCCGAGTTCACCCCCCAGCAGCAACGCACCTCGTCACAGTCCTTCGCCGCCAGGATGCACTCCATGGAGGGCGGGTCCACATCGGGCACCTCATAGGGCAGACACGTGCCCATGGCACACTGCCAGAACCACGCCAGCTTGGTCCCGACCATGGCACCGCATTGGCTCCACTTCAGGGCGAGCTGGTATGCATTCTCCTCCGTCATCGGCGGGTAGCTCTGCGGCCATTTCTCCCCGATGTGGTAGCACTGCGCCAGCGGCCCGCCGTCGCCCGATACGTCGTAGGCCGGATCTACCACCTTCCTGTCCGAACCGTTCCCGCATCCCCAGGCGGAAAGTGCGAGCGATGCCAGGACCAGGACCAATGCGCCTTCCGCCAGAAGCCGCAACGCTGTGTTGGAAGCCCGCCCGATACCCGAAAGCACCCCGTTGTTGCTGACCATGAAGTTACCTCCGACTTGTCATCATGCTACTCCGGAGCGGGACGTGCGTCCAGCGAGGAGCGGGGGCCGATGCTCCCGCACTCACACTCCCGGTCTGTCTACTTTCTCTCCGGCGCCACGCCGGATGGGGTCTTGCGGTACGCTGCCTTGCAGCGGCGGCAGGTGAGGACGTCGCCGTCGGAGCGGGGGAGGCGCTCGCCGCACGAGCACATGTGCCGCGACTTGACCGCGGGGACCCCTTCCACCAGGGTGTAGGGCGGCACGTCCTTGGTCACGACCGCGCCGGCCGCGATGAACGCGTGCGCCCCGATGGTCACGCCGCACACGATGGTGGCATTGGCGCCGATGGTGGCCCCCTTGCAGACCCGGGTGGTCTCGTACTCCGACTTGCGGGACACGAAGGCTCGTGGAAAACGTACGTTGGTGAACACGGCGGACGGCCCCACGAACACGTCCTCCTCCAGGATCACCCCTTCGTAGACCGAGATGTTGTTCTGCAGCCGGCACCCGTCGCCGATGCTGACGCCCTTGGCGATGAAGCAGTTCTGCCCCATGGTGACGTCTCGACCGAGGTGCGTGCCCTGCATCACGTGGCAGAAGTGCCAGATGCTCGTCCCCTCGCCGACCTCTGCGGTCGGGTGGACCACAGCGGACTCGTGCGCGAACCAGTTGCGCGTCACCTCTTCCATCCGGACCCTCCTCCCCTGCTTCGCACTTCGGGCACAGGCTTCGAGCACGGCAAGTACGTCCAGGCCGGAAGACCCGTCCGAGAGGCCCGCCAGGTCGTTCTCCCGGATGGCCCGAACGAATGCATCGAGCTCCCGGCGCAGCGGCTCGCCCTCGGGGATGTCGATGCTCTCTCTGTCCACGACCTTGACCGTCGGCGGCGTGCCCGGCTCCGTCACCGTCCGGGTCAGCGTGATCCCCCGCCCCTCCGGCGTGTCGTTCCACTCCAGCATCCCCTCGGTCCCGACCAGGAGGGCCCGGTGCTCCTTCTTCGGCTCGAGCCAGCTCACCGTGATCTGGACGGACAGGGGACGGGCCGCTGTTTCGGCAAAGCCCAGCACGATCACCGCGGTGTCCGCGATGCCCCTGCCGAACAGGTCGAACCCGACCGCAGTGACGGTGACGGGAAGCCCTCTGCCCAGTTCCAGCGCGAACGCGATGTCATGCGGTGCGAAGCTGAACAGCACGTCCTCCACCGAGCGGATCGTCCCCAGGCCGGTGCGATTCAGGCGGGCTGACAGGACGGCTCCGAGCCGCCCTTCGGCCAGCAGCTCCCGGATGCGCTGCCGGGCCGGGTGGTGCTCGAGGATATGGCCGACAGCGAGCACGCGCCGATGCTCCTCCGCCAGTGCCACCAGCCTCCGCCCGTCAGCCACCGTCAGGGCAAGCGGCTTCTCCACCAGGACATGCAGGCCGGCCTCGAGCAACCGGGTGGCATGCGCCGCGTGCGCGGCAGCCGGCGTGGCCACCACGACACCGTCCGGCCGTGCCGAGAGGATCTCGTCGATCGAAGTGGTCGCCGGGACGCCGGGACAGGTCGCCTTCACCTGCTCCAACGCCTCGGCCCGCTCGTCGCACAGCAGCGCCAGGCAACCCATCTCGTGGAGGACCCGGGCGTGGTTCCTCCCCCATTTCCCACAACCCAGCAGGGCGATACGCGGCATGTTCGTGCTCACGGCACCTTCACTCCTTCGGGGCGATTTCCGAAACTGAGTGGGACAGAAACCGCCGGCATGGCCGGCTCAGGGTCCCTCAGACCCGAGGTAGCTCTTCTTGTCGGCGATCACGCCAGACAGCTTCTTTGCCGCGTCGTCGGACTTCCCCTCCGACAACGACCGGGCAGCCTCGAGCAGCAAGAGCAGCTCCTGCTTGTGGCGCTCCTGGATCCGGGCAGCCAGCTTCTGGAACTGCTCGGCCAGGTAGAGGAACTCGTCCCCCTTCCGGAACGGACGGATCTCCTTCCATCGGCCCTGCTGTGCGGCCTCCATGAACTTCGACAGAGCAAACAGCGGCCCCGCAGCCTTGTGCGTCAGCCAGATGCCCGCCAGCATGAGCACCAGCACCAGGCCGGCCACGGCCGCCAGCATGAGCACCGAGGCCTTCGTGTCACGGGCTGCCGCGTCCTGCTCGATGTCCGCATCGAATGCCCTTGCATACTCCTCGGCAGCATCGGAGGCCGCCCCCTGAGGTTGCTGGAGCTTGCTGAAGCGGGCATCGATCTCCAGGAGCTCGGTGGTGGTCTTGCGCTCCGAGTAGTAGAACCACCCGAGCACGGAAAAGACGGCCAGCGATACCGCCACCAGGAACAGGGTGTACTTGAGCTGGAACCGGCTGTCCACCAGCATGTTGGATACCTTGCGCTTGTACGGCTTGGGTGCCATATCTCCCTCCTCTGTGCCTTTCTACAGCTTCAACACCTTCTTGACCTCCGGGAACAGCCCCCCGACCCCCTTCTTCAGCGCGGCCTTGTGGCTCTCCAACAGCGGGTCATCGGTCCAGTCGTCCTTGGGCTTCGCCCCTCCGGCAAACGATGCGCTTCCGGTCAGGGACTTCTTCGGAACCGCCTTTGCGCCGACCGGCTCGAGCAGGACCTCCAGCTCGACAACCACCCTGACTTCCCCGGGCTTGCGGTCCTTGGGGGAGGTGATGCCCGTCACGCCCCCCCGGAAGGTAAGCTCCACGACCGGCTCGAACTCACGCTGCACATCCGGCCTCTCGCCGTCCTCCTCGATGTCCATGTCGGTCCCTACGTCGATGCGGTCCGGCGTCTGCATCAGCAGGTCGAGGAAATACTGCTGGATCCACTTGGTCAGCTCACGGTTCCTGTTCACGCGGTCCGCAAGTCCGTCAATCTGGATCCGGTAGCGGGCATTCGCCGGGAGGTTGCCCGGGAAGTCGGAGAGGATGTAGTTGAGGGCCCGCTCGGCCTGGGTCTTGACGAGGGTAATCTCCGAGCCGGTGGCCGCGGCAAGCTCGCGGACGGCCCCGGGGTGGGAGATCGATCCCAGGGCCCAGGCGCAGCCGCTCCGCACTGCGTGGTCCTGGTCCTGCTTGAGGCAGCCGACAAGGTGGGAAATGGCCTCGGGACGCCGGAGCATGCCGAGCGCCCTGGCCGCCTTGAGACGGGCCTTGTAGTGAGGGCTCGTCTCCAGCATGGTGAAGAGCTGCTTGAGCTCGTTCTCGGTCAGCGGCTTGTTCTCCGCCGCAACCGATGACGAGGCGAGGATGCCGGACAGCAGCGCCAGCAGTGCCGCCGCTCTCCGGAGTCTACCCATTGGGGTCGGCCACATGGGCCCTCCATGACGGTTCCCCGACCGGCAGGGGCGAGCCGACCAGCAGGCCCGATGCCACCAGGTCGAGAAGCGGTTCGATGATGTCCACGGCACGGCGGCGGCGCAGCGAGCTGCCGGTGGCAGCGGCCCCCTTGCCCTGGACGACGAGCGCGGCGACCACCTCCCGGGCTGCCCCGAATACGAAGTGCGCCGCAAGGTCCTGAGGGACGTCGCGTACCAGCCCGATGGCCTTGCCGGTTTCTATGGAGCTCTCCACCATCTCCTTGATGCCCGAGAAGAACTCCACGACCCGGGTCCGCACCGCCCGATCCGGGGCCTCGATGCTGCCGAGCAGGAGGGTCGCCTCCGCACGGTGGCGGGTCACGACATCGAGGGTCCGCTCCAGGTTCCGGCGGAGCTGGTCGAGCGGCGCGACGTCGCTGGTGACGTCGATGGCCCGTATCCCCTCGCGCAGCGCCAGCAGGAAACGGTCGAGCAGCTCCGCGAACAGATCACGTTTGCTGCCGAAGTACAGGTAGAAGGTGCCCCGTGCGATGCCGGCAGCCTCGATCACATCGGACACGGTCGCAGTGTGGTAGCCCTTGCGTGCAAACACCAGGGCAGCCGTGTCGAGGATCTGCACGCGGCGATTAGGAGAGCGCGTACGGGCCACCAGGTCACCTCCCGACGAACGGGCAGGTACGCTCCTCGACGGACAGCGCCTGCAGGAGTTGGACCAGCCGGGGAAAGCTGCCGGAAGCGACTCCCGGCCTCGCCAGGAGCCTGGCCGCACCGGCAGCGGCCCGGGTCCACGGCAGCAGTCTCCCGGAGCAGATCGGCAGAGAGGCAAGCCGCAGCAGGGCGCTCCGGTCCACGCTCAGCCGTACGTCGCAGCGCTCCTTCGGGAACGGGTAGACCCGGATTCGGCGGCCCTGGAAGCTCACCGTGCAGGCCCGTGCGTCGGCCCCGGCATCACGGACCTCCACGACCGCGTCGAACGAGAGCACGGCCAGCGGCCCCGAGCGGCCGGAACGGGGGGCATTCCTGCCAAGCAGCTCCGCCACGGTGACGGCCAGGGGATTCGAATCCCCCCCTGCCTCCAGGATCACCTCGACGGTCGTTGCCGGAATCGCCATCTCCCCTCCGGATCGTACGGGCGAAGCGGGCTGATGATAGAGTCGCACGCTACGGATTGCAAGGAGATTGGGCGGGGTGCAGTGGCTTCCCCTTTACTCGCTTCGCGGGACGGGCTATGGTCCCGAGGGGGTTCCTCGTTGGGGAGAGGCGGGTCGTGAGAATCGCGTTGGGGTTGCCGGGACTGGGGCTGCGTGGCGTGCCGCGGCAGCGGTCGCTCACCTGCCTGCGGCCGACTGCTCTCGCCATCCTGGCCGGACTGACGCCGCCCGACATCGAGGTGAAGGCGTTCGACGACCGCTTCGAGGAGCCGCCCTACGACGAGCCGTGGGACCTGGTCGCACTGTCGGTGGGCACGTTCCAGGCCCGCCGGGCCTACGAGATCTCCCATGCCTTCCGGAAGCGGGGCGCCAGGGTCGTGCTGGGCGGATTCCACCCGTCGCAGTGTCCGGACGAGGCAGCCCGGTACGCGGACTGCGTGGCCGTCGGCGAGGCCGAGGTGCTGTGGCCCCGCATCGTGGACGATCTACGCGGAGGGAAGCTGCAGCGGGTGTATCGCCACGACGAGCCGGCCGACCTGGCGCTGTGCCGGCCCGACTCGCACGTGCTCGACCACAAGGGGTACGCGCCGGTCAACGTCATCCAGTTCGCCCGAGGATGCAGGCACCGGTGCGACTTCTGCTCGGTCCATGCCTTCTACCCGAAGGAACCCCGGAACCGGCCGCTCCGGGACGTCGTGGAGGAGCTGGAATCAGCGCCGGACCGCTGGACTTTCTTTGCGGACGACAACCTGGCGGCGAGGCCCGAGCTGGCCAGGGACCTGCTGCGCGAGATCGCCCCGCTCGGAAAGCGGTGGGTGGCCCAGACGTCGCTCGACTTCGTGGACGACCCCGAGCTTCTCCGGCTCATGGCCCGCAGCGGTTGCCAGTGCGTCATCGTCGGGCTCGAGTCCCTCAACGAGAGCAACATCCGCCAGATGGGCAAGGGGTGGACCCGGGCCGAGGACTACGTGACCCGCATCGAGAAGGTGCGAGACCAGGGGATCATGATCTATGCCACGTTCGTGTTCGGCTATGACGGCGACACCCCGGACGTGTTCGAGAGGACCTACGAGTTCGCACTGAAGCAGAAGTTCTTCCTGGTCAACTTCAACCACCTGAACCCCTTCCCGGGGACCGGGCTGTACAGGCGGCTGCGGGCCGAGGGCCGACTGACGTACGAGCGCTGGTGGATGGACCCCCGATATCGTTTCGGGGACGTGGTCTTCGAGCCGAACGGGATGAGCGCACGACAGCTCTCCGAGGGGGCGTTCGGCATCCGGAAGCGGGTGCACCGCTACCCCGCGATCCTGAGGCGGATGCTCGACCGCCGGACCAACCTCGCCAGCCCGTCCAATGTGCTGACCTACCTGCTCGTGAACTACGGTTCACGGCAGGACATCCTCACCAAGCAGGGTCTGCCGCTCGGCCTGGAACCCCGGCTTCCGGAGCCCCTCGACGGGGAGGCGGAACCGCCCGCCCCGCTGTCCGACGAGGCGACGTCATGAAGATCGTGTTCATCAAGCCCAACATGGGGCTGGTCAGCGGGGCCCCTTACGATGACCACGGGCGCATGGAGCCGCTGACGTTCGCCGTGCTCGCAGGCATCACGCCGCCGCAGCACGAGACCGTCCTGTACGACGACCGGTTCGAGCGCCTTCCGTTCGAAGAGCACATGGACCTGGTGGCCATCAACACCGAGATCTACACGGCCCGCCGGGCCTACGAGATCGCGGACCGCTTCCGAAACCGGGGCATCCCCGTCGTCCTGGGCGGCTTCCACACGACGCTGATCCCCGACGAATCTCTCGAGCACGCGGATGCCGTCGTCCTGGGCGATGCCGAGCCGGTCTGGGAAACGCTGCTTGCCGACCTGGAGAAAGGGCGGCTCAGGCGGCGTTATGTCGGGAGCTTCGGGGGGCGAGCACCCGACCCGCACTCCTCCCAACTGATCGGTATCCGCACCGACTGGAGCATATTCGTCGCAAAAAAATACCTGCCGGTGCGGCTGACGCAGTTCTCCCGGGGGTGCGTGAACCAGTGCGAGTACTGCGCCACGGGCAACATCTACCGCCAGCATCACTGCTGCCGCCCCGTGGACGAGGTAGTCCGGGAGCTGTCCCGGGACGGTGCCCGATTCGTCTTCTTCGTGGACGATAACCTCATTGCGAGCAAGGAGCAGGCCAGGGAGCTGTTCCGGCGCTTGAGGCCGATGCGGATCCGCTGGTTCGGGCAGGCCGACCTGTCGTTCGCCGCGGACCCGGCGTTCATGGAGCTGATGCTCGAGAGCGGCTGCTCGGGGCTGGTCGTGGGGTTCGAGTCGCTCGACCAGCGCAACCTGGTGCAGATGCAGAAGAACTGCAACCTGGGCTTCGACACCTACGACCCCATGGTCGAGGCGATCCGACGGTCCGGGTTGATGCTGTGGGCAGCGTTCCTGCTGGGCTACGACAACGAGACGCCCGAAAGCGTCAAGGCCACGTGCGACTGGGCGCTGTCCAAGAAGTTCGCGTTCTCCGCGTTCAACATCCTGATGCCGTACCCGGGCACCCCGCTGTATGCCCGCATGAAGAAGGAAGGGCGGCTGCTGTACGACGGCAGGTGGTGGCTCCACGACGACTACCGCTTCGGCATGCCCGGCTTCCGGCCGCGCAACTGCTCGCCCGACGAGCTGGCCCAGGCGTGCCTCGAGGCCCGTCGCCGCCACAGCTCCATCCCCTCCATCTTCCGTCGGGCCTGCGACCGCAAGACCCACATGAAGGATGCCTGGAGCCTGGCCACCTACTTCTCCTACAATCCCGTCTTCCGGGACGAGATGCTGAAGAAACACGGCATGGTGCTCGGCTACCGCGGCATCGAACGCCCCCGCAGCGTGGAGCTGCTCGGCAAGGGGGCCGAGCCGGTGTGAGAGCGGCCGTCTTTCCCTCGGCCCTCAACCCTTGGCCTTTCACAATCCCGGGCTTTGCGGGAGCTGCTGGCGGGGGATGCCCAGGAAGTCCAGGATGTAGACCGTGCAGGCCTTGGGCTGCTCCTCGAACAACATGTGCGACGAGAGCTCGAGCACGTGCCATTCGGGCATCCCGGGCAGGTTCCGGACGATCTCCTCCTGGAACGGCGGGGGGAGGATCGGATCGTACCGCCCGCTGAGCACCAGCACCGGCACGGACAGCTCGTGCAGGCGGTCCCGCAGGTCGTAGAGCTCCCCTTCCGACTGGTTGCTGCAGGCCAGCGGGTTGGCGTCTGCGAAGCGGAGCTCCCGGCAGGTGATGAGATTGAGCACCGCGTCCGATTCGAGCCCGGTGGGGCGCAGCGTCTCCTTGCCGGCAGCGGCCCGGGCCAGGAAGAGGCCGAAGCGACGCTCGGCCAGGTCGCGGGCCATGGCGACCATCTCGAACTGTCCGTCCAGGGTGTAGGCCAGGTCGAAGAACATCGACTCGAGCAGGTCTTCCCGGACGGGCAGTGCGGCCAGCGGACCGATGTCGTCTGCGTCGGCCCGGTCGAGGTACGCACGGGCCCGTCCCAGCGCAGCCAGGAATCCGGGCCACCGCTCGTCCAGCGACAGGAAGAAGCCGGTCTTGACCGCGTTACGCCTGGAGATATAGCCGTGGTGGGGGCTCGTGGCTGCCAGCACGAGCGAGCGGGTCGATTCCGGGTGGGCCAGGGCGAACTTCATCGCCAGGAACCCGCCTGCGGACTTCCCGACGAGCACCGCCGGGTGTCCTCCCAGCAGCTCCTGGTGAAGCAGCCACGTGTCGTCCACGATCCGGTCCAGGGTGAACAGGCCCTCCCGGCCGGCCAGCGCCGATGCGTCGGCCACCCGGGCAGAGAATCCCGAGCCCCGCTGGTGGAAGTAGAGGATCGTGCAGTGCGCTCTCAGCGATTCCCAGAGCTCCCCCCCCCGCTGCAGGTGGCGTCGCGGGTAGCCGGGGCCGCCGTGGAACACGATGAGGTCGGCAATCGACGGCCCTTTCGGCCGGCTCAGCTCATAGTAGAGCGGGAACGTGCCGGCCGCCGGGTCCGAGGCATTCCAAGGGGCATCGATGCACCCCGATTCCTCGGTCCAGAGAGGATACTCCCGGGTGACACGGCTGCACTCGTCCGGACGTTCATCGGCCGCCGCATGGCGCGGTCCGGCAGCCAGCGCAGGCAGCGACGGCAGCACCGCAGACAACGCCAGCGCAAGCGGGACCGACCGGAAAAGGGGCGTGAATGCAGGTCCCATCACCAGATGGAGGATTGGATTCGTTCCGCGATGAACTGCTTGAGCAACAGGAGGTGCTCTGCCGAGATCTGGTCGAACTGGATGCCCATGCCCCGATCCTCTTCCGGACCCGTACCCTTGGACCAGCGCACCGTGCCGGTCGCCTCGATCACGATGTCGCTCCCCGGCAGCCTGAACTTCACCTGGAGCGTCGAGCCGGCCGGCGGCACCCGGGGGGAGCGGATGAAGCACCCCCCGAGACTCAAGTTGCTCATCAGCGAATCGCTGGCATCGGCGTCGATCTCGTCATGGTAGACGGTGCGGATGCGTACGTCGACTCGTTCGTGCTGCCTCTGGTTCGCGAAGTCTGTCATCTCCTCCCCCACCCCTTCAGGGGTTCAATCATATATTTCCTGGATCAGCCATTCAAGCCCGCGAAGACCAAGCCGGAGTTTCCACCGCTCCGAGTTGGATGCACCGTCGCGGGCCGGAGGGACGAATTCCATCTCGACCTGCTCCGACGAGATGCGCCGGAACTGCATCCCGGCCTCGAGCGCACCCTCTACGTCCGACGGATTCCCTGCCAGACTTCCCACCCGCCTGCGGTACCCATCCATCCAGTCGGCCACCGACTGGCGCCGTTCGTCCAGCTTGCCCGACAGCCACATGTCCGCCCACTCGTCTCCCCAGCGCCTGCCGTTGTCCACCAGCAGGGTCGTGTCGACGAAGCGCAGGAGCTCCGGACTGGACTCGGGCATGACCCCGAACAGCGTGCGGATGAAGTTCCGGAACGCATCCTTCGGGGCCGCACACGCTTCCCGGCATCCGCCCACGATGATCTCCTTCTTCTCCACCATGTGCTTCGGAAGCATCTTCTTCCCGCCAGAGACGTCCCGCTCCTGCTTCTCTGCCGACGACCTGGTGGCGAGAACGTCCGGCTCAGGCGCGTGGGATACCGGGTTGCGACAGGCCGTTGCTGCAGAAACCAGCAGAAGCAGAGCACAGAGCCGAGGAATCCTGCACATCGTCGATGACCCCCTATTTCCCGATGCAGAAGTGCGAGAAGATGAAGTCGAGGACCGACTCCCGGATCGGGTTCTTCCCGGTGACTTCGTGGATGTGCTCCAGGGCCTGCCGGATGAGCGAGGCCGCAATGTCCCTCGGAAGCCCCGGCAGACCGGCGCTGCACTCGCGCACGGCAAGGCTGGCCTCGTGGACGGCCTGCCACTGGCGGACGCCGGCCAGCATGACGTCCTCGGGACCGCCGTAGGCCCGCTCTCTCGCTTCCGCACGGATTGCCGAGCTCAGGGCATGCAACCCCTCGTGACAGAGAGCCGAGACCGCGAACCGCCGAGGAGCGGGGCCCGTGCTGGCGACGACAGTCCGATCCGAGCCAGGCTCCCCGATGGCATTGTCCTGGGCAACCGGTGACCTGAGGCGCAACGGGCCCAGGCCCTGCCTCGGGATCGGAGCCATGCTCACCGGCCGGGCTGGCATGTCCGGTCCGTGGGTGCGGTTGTCTGGGGCGTTGCGGGGGCGGGCCCTGCCTGCCTCGTCCGCCCTCGGAAGCCGATCCGACTTGGTCATCACGTGCCAGATCGGAGCCTTGATCGGAACGACGTTGCCCTCCTTGTCGGCCGGAAGCTGAACGTCCTCGGCTTCGCCCGGCTCGTGCAGCAGCAGGACCAGGTCCGCCTGCTCGAGCTGCCACAGAGTGCGCTCGACCCCCTTGCGCTCCGCGTCCCCATCGGTCTCCCGCAGCCCCGCCGTATCCACCAGGAGGACCGGGACCTCGGGCACCGGTATGTGCCGGGAAGGTCCATGTGGGGAGGGTGCTCCGCCCGGCCCGCCTTCGACAGGCCCCGAGGGGGGCCGCTCTCTTCGAGTCCGAGCCTGAGGGGCTTGTCCCTCAGAGTCGAGGACAGGCCCCCTCGAGGAGAGCGGAGTCGAGGGGTCCCCGACCAGCACGGGATCTGCCCTCGTCATATCCAGGAACTCCTCCAGGAAGTCCCGGGTCGTCCCGGGTTCCTGGCTCACGATGGCCCGGTTCCGGCGAAGCAGCGCGTTGAACAGCGTGCTCTTGCCGACGTTCGGGGGACCGGTCAGCACGACCCGGAAACCGTGCTTCAGCACCGCCGCCCGGTCGTGGGACGCGAGGAGAGCCTCCAGCTCCCCCACCAGATCCCGCAGCAGAATGCCCAACGTCTCGTCCGGCATCTCGGGGACGTCCTCCGGAAAGTCGATCTCCGCCTCGAGGCGGGCCAGCAGCTCCAGCATGTGCCGCGCCAGGCGCTCCATGGCCCGGCCCACGTCGCCCAGCAGACCGCTGGCCGCGGCCAGGATCGCAGCGGACGACCGGGCTTCGACCAGGTCCGCAACCGACTCGGCCTGGGCCAGGTCCTTTCGGCCATGCAGAAAGGCCCGCAGCGTGAACTCCCCCGGGAAGGCCAGCCGGGCTCCGAGGAGGCACAGATGTCGCTGCACCAGGGCCAGGAGCAGCGGGTTGCCGTGCAGGTGGAACTCGACCACGTCCTCGCCGGTGTAGCTCCTCGGGTGGACGAACCGGACCACCATGGCCTCGTCCAGGGGGCGCTGCAGCTCCGGGTCCAGCACCACTCGGCGGGCCAGGCGGCCGGGGGCCGGCAGCCGAGCCGGCTTCAGGATCCGGCCGGCCAGCTCGAAGGCCCGTTCGCCCGACAGGCGCACGATCCCGACCGCACCCTTGCCCGGCGGCGTCGCCGCTGCAACAATGGTGTCGTCCTCATAGCGCTCGTCGGACATGCCTCGCCCCGCTGCCCCGCTGTCCGCCCTATGCTTGCCCCTGCTTCTCCGCCCGGGCCCAGGCATCCTTGAGGGTCACGGCCCGGTTGTACACGGGCCGGTCCCGAGTGGAATCGCGGTCGACGCAGAAGTAGCCGAGCCGCTCGAACTGGCAGCGGAAGCCCGACTCGTGGCCGGCCAGTTCCGGTTCCAGCTGGCACCCTTCCAGCGTCTGCAGCGAGTTGGGGTTCAGGACGTTGTGGAAGTCACCGTCCGGCGCATCCGCGGGGTTCTCGATCGTGAACATGTGGTCGTACAGCCGGATCTCGCCCCTGACGGCATGGGCGGTCGAGACCCAGTGGAGCGTGGCCTTGACCTTGCGGCCGTCGGGCGAGTCGCCGCCACGGGTCGCAGGGTCATAGGTGCAGACCAGCTCCGTGATCTTCCCGGAGGCCGGATCCTTCACCACCTTGGTGCAGGTCATGAAGTACGCATACCGCAGCCGCACCTCCCGCCCGGGGGACAGCCGGAAGAACTTCTTGGGCGGATCCTCCATGAAGTCGTCCTGCTCGATGTAGATCTCCCGCCCGAACGGGATCTTCCGGGTACCGGCCGACGGGTCTTCGGGGTTGTTGACCGCGTCGAACCACTCGACCTGCCCTTCCGGGTAATTCTCGATGGTCACCTTGATCGGGTTGAGCACGGCCATGTACCGGGGGGCCCGCTTGTTGAGATCCTCCCGCACGCAGTGCTCGAGCAGGCGCACGTCGACGGTGCTGTCGTTCTTGGCAACGCCGATCCTGTCGCAGAAGTTGCGCAGTGCCTCCGGAGTGTAGCCGCGGCGCCGCATCCCCTGGATGGTGGGCATACGCGGGTCATCCCATCCTCGCACGAGCCCTTCCTTCACGAGCATGAGCAGCCTTCGCTTGCTCATCATCGTGTAGGTCATGTTCAGGCGGGCGAACTCGATCTGCTGCGGGTGCACGGGAGTGGCCAGCTCGTCCAGGAACCAGTCGTAGAGCGGGCGATGGTCTTCGAATTCGAGCGTGCAGATCGAGTGCGTGATCCGCTCCAGCTCATCCGAGACGCAATGCGCATAGTCGTACATCGGGTAGATGCACCACTGGTCGCCGGTTCGATGGTGCGTGGCCCGCAGCACGCGGTACATGACCGGATCGCGCATGTTGATGTTGGGCGAGGCCATGTCGATCTTCGCCCGCAGGGTGATCGACCCGTCCTCGAATTCGCCGGCCCGCATGCGGCGGAACAGGTCGAGGCTCTCCTCTGCCGGGCGATCCCTCCAGGGGCTGTTCTTCCCGGGCTCGGTCAGAGTGCCTCGGTATTCGCGCATCTGCTCTGCGGTGAGATGGCAGACGTAGGCCTTTCCTTTCCGGATGAGCTGCTCCGCGAACTGGTAGAGCTGCTCGAAGTAGTCGGAAGCATAGTACTCCCGGTCCTCCCAGTCGAAGCCGAGCCAGCGGACGTCCTCGCGGATGGAATTGACGTACTCGACCTCTTCCTTGGTCGGGTTGGTGTCGTCCAGGCGCAGGTTGCACTTGCCTGCGTAGTCCCTGGCAATGCCGAAGTTCAGGCAGATCGACTTGGCATGGCCGACGTGCAGGTAGCCGTTGGGCTCGGGCGGGAAGCGGGTGTGCACCCGGTTGCCGAACCGGCCGCTCCGGTTGTGCTCGTCGATGATGTCCCGGATGAAGTTCCTCGGCGCGGCCTCGGCCGGAGCCGTACCTTCCGGATTCGTCGTACCGTTCGTCGTGTCGCTCATCGTTCGTCTCCCTGAGCCATGGCAAGGGTCTTGAGGTGGTTTACGGCATCCCGCAGCCGCTGCTGGCAGAGGGGTTTGCCGATGACCTCCATGGTCTCGAACAGGCCGGGGCTTGCCTGACGTCCGGTGACGGCGATTCGCACCGGCATGAACAGGATCTTGGGCTTGGTCCCGGTCCGCTCGCAGAACGTTCGCAGCACCTGCTCGAGCGAGGCCACGTCCCAGGTCCGCAGCTTGTCCAGCTCGTCGGTCGCCTGCTGGAGCAGGTCCGCCGCCACCCCCGGCGCGGTGTTCTTGGGGACCAGGTGCGCGGGGTCGTATTGGAGCTCGGCCGAGAAGAAGTACGTGGTCATGCTCGCGAACTGGTCGAGCCGCTCGATCCGCTCGCGCATCAGCGGCACGATGCGCCGGATGTAGTCACGGTCGTACAGGTTGCCGACGATGCGGTCGGTGAGCTCGTCCTCGCTCATGGCCCGGACGTAGAGCCCGTTGAGCCAGTTGAGCTTGGCCAGGTCGAACACCGGTTCGCCCAGGCTGACGCGGCCGATGTCGAAGTTGTCGATGAGCTCGGCCAGGGTGAACTTCTCCCGGTCCTCGCCGAACGAGTAGCCGACCAGCGCCAGGAAGTTCAGCAGCACCTCGGGCATGATGCCGATGCGCTGGTAGTACAGGATCGACGTCGGGTTCTTCCGCTTCGAGATCTTGCTCTTGTCCCGGTTGCGCAGCAGCGGCATGTGGATGAACTCGGGCGGCTGCCAGCCGAACGCCTCGTACAGGCGGACGTGCTTGGGCGTGGACGGAATCCACTCCTCGGCCCGGATCACGTGGGTGATGCCCATGAGGTGGTCATCCACCACGTTGGCCAGGTGGTAGGTGGGAAACCCGTCGGATTTCAGCAGCACCTGGTCGTCCATCTGGTAGTTGGGGTAGCGGATCTCGCCCCGCAGCCGGTCGGTGAACACCGAGTCCCCCTCCCGGGGCATCTTCAGACGGATCACGTAGGGGACTCCGGCCGAGAGCTTCTCCTGGACCTCGGCCTCGGAAAGGTGGCTGCATTGGCCGTCGTAGCCCGTGGTCGGCCGTTTCTCCTCGACCATCCGCTTGCGCATCTCCTCGAGACGCTCCGGCGTGCAGAAACAGCGGTACGCCTGCCCCCTGTCGATCAGGATCTGTGCGTGCTCTCGATAGATGGCTGCCCGCTCGGACTGGCGGTACGGACCGCAAGGGCCTCCGACGTCCGGCCCTTCGTCCCAGGTGATGCCCGTCCACTTGAGCGCGTCGAGGATCGCCTGCTCATACTCCGAAGCGGACCGCGTCTGGTCCGTGTCCTCGATGCGCAGGATGAACTGACCGCCGTGCTTGCGTGCGAAGCAGTAGTTGAACAACGCGATGTACGCGGTCCCGACGTGCGGGTCGCCGGTCGGGCTGGGTGCTATTCGAGTCCTCACCATCACATCTCCTTGTCCTGCGGGGTCCCCTGAAGCGCTCTCGTCATCCTGGGGCGGGCCCGGGTCAGAAAGGCACGTACCTCCTCGCTTCCCCAGTCCCTGTAGGTCCAGGGGAGCGGCTGGTAAGCGCCGGTATGATAGACCAAAGTCAGATCGCCGTAAATCCCCTGTCCCAGGTAGATGCGCTGGTGGCGGGGCTTCCCGGTGGCCAGCACCAGGTTCACCGGGGTGAGCAGCCCCGGGTCCTGGTTGACCCGCCGCTTCCCGTCCGAGGCGAACCGCTCCTCGATCGCGTTGGTGAAGAGCTTCACCTCGGGCAGGCAGTCCGCGGACACCGGGTCCCGGAACAGGAGGAACCGCCGGGTGATGGGGGTCCCCATCTCGGCGTCGTAGTAGTCGGTACAGTCGAACGGCAGCGGCCCCAGCATGCGCTCCACCGGCCCGAACCGCTCGACGAACGCTGCCAGTGCGGCTTCTGCGGCGGCCTCGTCCGTGTGCAGCACGCCCAGCACCAGGAGGACGGGCGGGGGAATCTCAGGCTTGCTCATCCAGGTCCTTTCGCAAGAAGAACTCCACACTCTCTGCCAGCCCTTTGGCAATCGAGGTCCACGGGGGAAGCCCGAGCAGTCGCACGGCTTCGTCGCCGCTTCCGAACGACCGACGGATGTCCCCTTCCCGGGGCGCAAGGAACTCCGGCTCCGGGCGCTTTCCGGTCACCCCGGCCAGCGCATCCAGCAGGTCCAGCAGCGACGTCTCCCGGCCCGCACACAGGTTCAGCACCCGCCCTGCCGCATCCGGGCAGAGCATGGCCGCCAGGTTCGCCCTCACCACGTCCTCCACGTACAGGAAATCCCGGGTCTGGAGACCGTCGCCAAAGACCTTCGGCCGTCTTCCCGCAAGCAGCGCTGTGATGAACCTCGGCACTACCGCCGCATACTCGCCGTTCGGGTCCTGCCTCGGACCGAAGACGTTGAAGTAGCGCAGCGCGGTCGCCTCGGTCCATCCGCAGGCCGTGTACAGCTTCCCGTACTGCTCGCACATGAGCTTGTGCAGGCCGTACGGCGAGATGGGGCCCGTCCGGCTGTCCGACCTCAGCGGCAGCTCCGGGTTGTCGCCGAACACCGCGGCCGATGACGAGAGCACCACCCGCTTCACCCCGAGCACCCGGGCGGCCTCGAGCACGTTCAACGTGCCGGTGACGTTGACCGCGTGGCACGCGGCCGGCTCCTCCATCGACCGCTGCACCGAGGCCACCGCAGCCAGGTGGAAGATCCCGTCCATCCCGGCTGCGTGGCGCATCACGAAGTCGGCATCGGACACCGAGCCCACGGCCAGCGCGACCCGACCGTCGAGCCCGGCGGAGAGCTGCCCTCCGCCTGCGGCAAGTCCCTCGGAGGACTCCGCCAGGTTCTCCAACTTCCCCGTGGACAGATCGTCCAGCACGGTGACACGGTGGCCCTCCCGAGCCAGCACGTGGACCAGGTTGCTCCCGATGAAGCCGGCACCGCCGGTGACGAGGTAGTTCATCCTCACCCTCCGCTACGGGGCGCATTCTACCCTGCAATGCGCTTCTGGCAAGGGGGATCCGGGGCAACGGTCGATACGGGCCGGGGCGGCTCAGCCGCCTCGACCGAAGAACAGGTCGGCCAGGTACGCCAGCAGCGCGGCCAGGAAGAGGGCCAGGAGGCCCATGAAGACCCAGCGGGGGTGGATTCCCGTCGCCGCGGGAAGAGGGCGGGGGGCCTGGCTGGGCTCCGGTTCCTTCACGACCTCGGTCTTGCCCTTTCGTCGGGGAGGCCGGCGGGTTGCCTTGCTCTTGTCCAGCCAGGCTCGAAACGCGTGGACCTCGTATCCCGGCGCCGTGTCGTTGAGCAGTTTGCGCGCCTCGACCGCAACTTCTCCTGCGGTCGACGGGCGGCCCGCCGGGTCCTGGGAGAGCATCCGATCGAGAAGGGCGGAAACCGGGGCCGGAAGGGAAGCCGCGGCCAGCAGCCGAGCGATGTCCTTTCCGGTCCGCACGCTGGCCAGGAGCTCGCCTGTGTCCCCCGATCCGTGAGGCTTCTCCCCGGTGACGCAGCGGAGGAACACGACCCCCAGCGAGAACAGATCGCTGCGAATGTCGACCATGCCCCCCGCTGCCTGCTCCGGAGACATGTAGCGCACCTTCCCTTTCACGATGCCCGCCCGCGTCTTCTCGGTCGGATCAGCCCGCTTGACGATGCCGTAGTCGATCAGCTTGACCCGGCCGTCCGTGCCGACCAGCACGTTCTGCGGGCTGACGTCCCTGTGGATCAGCCCCAGGCGTTTCTTCCCTTCGATGTCCCGGGCCTGGTGGAGCGCCTCGAGCCCCTCGGCAGCCTCGCACAGCACGAACAGGGCCTCCGCAAGCGGCACGCGCCTGGTCTTGGTCACCAGCTCCTCGAGAGACAGCGACGGGAAGTACTCGGTCACGATGAAGTAGATGCCCTCCTCGTCTCCGAAGTCGAGCACCTTGAGCAGGCAGCGGTGCTCCAGGAGGGCGCCGATGCGGGCCTCCTCGTGGAACATCCTGCGGTAGGAATCCTCGTTGGCCAGGTGCGGGTGGAGCAGCTTGAGCGCGACCTGGGAGCGGAACCCGCCCACGCCGGTCTGGACGGCCTTGTAGACCGTGGCCATGCCGCCGGCCGCGATCTTGTCCCTGACCTCGTACCGGCCCAGCTTGACGATCGGACCCGTTTCCATCAAAAGCCTCCCCGGGACTGCCACCGGCACCGCGTCGTACAAACGCGGCCAAGCCACGCCGAGGGCCCCGGGCGGTAGCTCAGGCCTTTCGCCGGCGAAGCGTATTGTAGGCCAGCAACAAGGCCAGCACAAGAAGCAGGACCGCCACTGCCAGGAGGAGGTACTCCGGCTTGGGTGACGAGACGATCTGCACGACCTGGAGCACGAGGGCCGATACCGTCACGACGTACATGATGACCATGGGGATCAAGGTGTAGAGGCAGCGCCGTTTCGTCGCGGCCAGCCAGACGGTCACTGCCAGCAACGCCAGGGCGGCCAGGAGCTGGTTGGCCGACCCGAACACCTTCCACAGCGTCATGGTCTCTCCGGACAGGAGCAGCAGGGCCGAGGCAGCGACGGTCAATGCCGTGGCCACGAAGCGGTTGCGTGCCAGGAGATTCCCCTCCTCTTGCCTGCTCCCAGCCTTCATGGCCAGCTCCTGCACCGTAAATCGGGCGAGGCGAGTTGCCGTGTCCAGTGACGTCATGGCGAACGCGGAGACCGCAAGCGCGGCAAATCCCAACCCGAACTCCACCGGGATTCCGAGGGCGGACAGGAACCCGGACGTCCCCACGGCAAACACGTGCACCGGGTTGGCCCGGCCGCTGGCCATGAGCAGCGACACGAACTCGCTGCGGGTCACCACGACGGCCGTCAGCAGGGCCAGGAGGGCCAGCAGCGACTCCACCAGCATGGCGCCATAGCCTACAGGCCTGGCATCCGATTCCCGGTCGAGCTGCTTGGCGGTCGTGCCGGAGGCCACCATGGCATGAAATCCCGAAATCGCACCACACGCAACGGTGACGAACAGGATCGGGAAGATGGGACCGAGCCCCTCCACGTTCGCAGTCACGAACGCCTCCCCCTTGATCTCCGGTGGGGACACGAACACCGCCACCACCGACAGGAGCAGCACGGCATACAGCAGGAACGAGTTCAGGTAGTCGCGCGGCTGCAGCAGGATGTTGACCGGGGTGACCGAGGCGATGAACACGTAGACGAGCAGCATCACTTCCCAGAAGAGCACCATCGGGTCCATGCCCTGCTCCGGCAGCGGGAAGAGTCGCGGGAACGGGAAGGCCACGCCCAGGTAGAGAGCGGCTCCCAGCAGCGCGATGCCGATCACCGACGCGAGCACGAAGCTCACGTTGGCCCGGTAGACCGAGACCCCGAACGATACCGCAAGCACGATGAAAAGGAGCGACGCCGTAGCCACCGAAGGCGTCCGAACGAACGTATCGGCCACTACCAGCGTGAACACCGCGACCACCAGGATCAGCGCTGCCCAGGCAAACAGCAGGAACAGCGTCTTCCCGGTGCTCCCCAGGTAGCGTTCTATGATCATTCCGATGGAGCGCCCCTCGTGTCGGACCGAGGCCACGAGGGCGGTGAAGTCGTGCACCGCTCCCAGGAACGCCCCGCCCAGGATCACCCACAGGAATACCGGGAGAAAGCCGAACTGCGCGGCCAGCACCGGGCCGATGATGGGGGCCGCTCCGGCAATCGAAGCGAAGTGGTGGCCCAGCAGCACCGGCATGGGGGCGGGCACGTAGTCCACCCCGTCCCGCATCGTGTGGGCCGGGGTATTGCGCTCACGCCCCAGACCGAGCTGCCTGGAAATCCAGCCGCCATAGAACCGGTAGGCCAGCACGAAGAACAGGATTCCGCCGCCAAGCATGAGGAGCGCTGACATGACCTCGGATTCCACCTCTCGTGTCGAAAGCCCGCCCGTTCAGTCGGAGCGGGACGGAGGCACCCTACTCGGATGCGAACTTGGCCTCGATGGACTTCACCATCGGCGTGCAGGTCTTGCTCTGGGAATACAACGTCACCTCGACCTCCAGCAGCGGCCCGTCCATGTCCGGTACCTTCGTCAGGTCGAGCGGAAACATCTCCGGCGGGAACGGCCCGTAGTATCCCTGCCATGGCTTGGTCTTCAGCTCCGCCTTGTCGTACGCAGTCCGCACTCTGACCTTGACGAAGCAGCTCGTGGGATCCTGGTAGTCCACGTCCACGTACACGGCGGTCCACTTCACTCTGAACCCTTCCCAGCCGCCGAAGACGTGACTGTAGTACCCCTGGGGCGCCGTGAAGTTGTGCAGTGCGTATCCGGTCATGTCCGAGTAGGTGTACGGGCCGTTGCCGACCTTCACCTCGCAGAGCTTCTGCTGCGTCTTGGGGTCGAGCTTGACTGCGCTGCCCGACGACTGGTTCGCAGACCAGACGTTGCCGTCGAAGTCCACGGTCATGCCGATGGGGAAGCGGCCGCCGCCAAGGTACACGTACCCGATCGTCGTCGCGGTGTCGGAGTCCACGAAGGCCACGTGGTCCGACGTGTCGTTGGCCACGTAGACGCGGCCGTCCTGGCTGCCCGCCACCCCCCGGGGGCGGTCCTTGGTCTGTGCTGCGGCCCAGGTCTTGGTCTCGGGGTCGAACCGGTAGGCCACGTGAGAGCAGCAGCAGTTTCCGATCCACACCCGCCCCTTGTAGTCCAGGCCGATGCCGTACGGCTCGAAGCAGCCGATGTTGGAGCTGTAGGCCCCCACCTGTCCCAGCTCGGGGTCGACCTCGACCAGCTTGTTGCCCCCGCGGCCCGACACCCAGATCGTGCCCCCCTGGTCGACGACCAGGCCATAAGGGTTGTTGGAGATGTTGTGCTGCTTGACCACCGACCCGGTATCCGGGTGCAGGCGCCTCAGCACCATGCCGTACCACTCACCCACCCACGCATGGTTGTCCTTGTCCACGCCAAGACCGCGTTGGCAGGAGCCGCCGGGAAAAGCCGTGAAGATGACGCACTCGTCGGACCCCTTGGGAAGCACCTCCACCCCATTCACCTGGCCGTCCCCGTTGAGGTCTTTGGCCGTGTCCACAACGCCGTTGTTGTTCTTGTCCGGGCAGAGGGCCTCGTCGATTGCGATCTTCGCCACGCCGCCGTCGTTGCGGCAGCCGACCCACACGTTGCCGAGCAGGTCGACCGACGTGCGGGACGGGTTGGAGCAGACCGCGTACCGGCCGGTCTCCTTGCACGCCTCGGTGTCGAGCCGGGAAACCGTATTCTCGGATGAGTTCGCGACCCACATGAACGACAGGTCGATCTGCTTGGAATCGAGCACGAGGTAGCCGTCCAGGTTCTTCCCGACCTTCTCGGAGTTCTCCGGCGTCGGAGCGAACTCCTCGGCACCGCCGGGACCGACCTTGAGCGTGTCGCAGAACGGATCGCAGTTGCCGCAGGGGGAGAGCACACCCTCGTCGGTGCTGCCGTCACAGTCATCATCCTTCTCGTTGCACTCCTCCGGCTTGGGGATGATCTGACCGGAGCAGGCGCTCCAGAATCCCATCTGGCAGTATCGCTGCCCAAGCTGGCATTCGCCCAGCCCGATGGTCCCAGGGTCCCCCTCGAAGCAGATCTCCGAGGCCCCGTCCTGGGTGCACGGGCATCCCTCCACCGTCTGCTGGCCGCAGGGGGGACAGTAGACCGTGAACTTCGGATTGCCATCATCGCAGTCGGCCCCGAGGAAGCAGTTCTTCCCGTAGCCGTCACCGTCCTCGTCCAGGCAGTCCCCGGGTTGCCCCTTGTCCGGCTCGACACTCGAATCGAAGACCGCGTCCTCGCCCGGTTCCACCGTGCCGTCAGGCTCCGTCGCACCGTCAGGCAGCAAGACCAGGTCCAGCCCCGCGTCACCTTCCGTTCCGCCTTCCTGATCCCCCGGACCGGTGAGCGCATCCCCACCCGACGTCTGCCCCTTGTTGTCCTTCTTGATCAGCGAGACGTCGTCACTCCCCTTCTTCTCTCCGCCATCCCCCGGGCTCCCCCCGGAACACCCGGCCAGGGCGACGACCAGAACTCCCACCACGCACCAGACGATGAGCTGCCGTGCCATGGTATCCCCCTCTCGGTTGCAGATATCGATGCTCGTGCCCGGGCAGGGGCGCATCCGGGGGTACGACCTCACCGGACCCGCCTCCACCCGCCCGCAAGCGAGCGGGTATGCCGCCCGAGCCCGGCCCTATTATCAGGGACCGCCCGCGCGATGTCAAACTCCGAAGAAACGGATTTGACATTTCGGGCCGATTCCGGTAGAAGACCGGCAACTTTGGATTTCCGCTTGATCAGGAGGAACGGGAGATGAAGGTGAAGATCTTTTCGGCAGTGGTGATCTTGGCGGGCCTGTTGCTGGCGATGCCGGCGATGGCCGAATACCCCGACGACTGCAAGGGCATGCAGGAGCCCAGCGGCGCCAGTTGCGGCGACATCACGTACGAAGGTTGTTGCGATGGGCTCGGCCGCGTCGTGTGGTGCGACCAGGGCAAGCTCTTCTGCATCGACTGCGCAGGAGTGAACCCCTCGTGCGGCTGGCAGGGACAGTTCTATGATTGCGGCACCGACGGCGGAGAGGATCCGTCCGGAAAGAACGCAAAGGATTGCGTCAAGTGCGATCCGCCCTGTGCTGCGGGGCAGATCTGCAAGGACGGCAAGTGCGAGGTGTGCACCCCCGACTGTGCGGGCAAGATGTGCGGCGATGACGGTTGCGGCGGCACCTGCGGCGAGTGTGCGGGCCAGTGCGTGGACGGTCTCTGCCACCAGGGCCCCGGCTGTGAGATCGCCGAGACCCCGACGTGTGGAGGCTGCGCGTGCGAAGAGTGCGTGTGCGCGCTGGATCCGTTCTGCTGCGAGTCCGGCTGGGACAACATCTGCGTCGGCGAATGCATCAACGACTGCGGCGGCTGCTTCAAGCCGGCCAACTGCGGTGACGGCAACTGCAAGGCCGAGGAAATGGAGAGTTGCTCGAACTGCCCGGCCGACTGCGGCTGCCCGGATGGCGGCGTCTGCAAGGCGGGCAAGTGCTGCATCGGGTTCTGCGGCGGCAAGGAGTGCGGCGATGATGGCTGTGGCGGAACCTGCGGCGAGTGCGCGGAAGGCGTGTGCGCCGGTGGCGTATGCCAGAAGGGCGTCGGCTGTGAGCCGTCTGCCGGTACGCCGGGCTGCGGCGGCTGCCAGTGCGAGGCCTGCGTGTGCGGTGCCGACGACTTCTGCTGCGCGACGGAGTGGGACAAGATTTGCGTCGGCGCGTGCCTCGACCAGTGCGGTGGCTGCCAGGCGGCCGTCGCAGGCAACAAGCTGTGCGAGGGGGGAGAGAACTGCGGTGCGAACCCCGAGGATTGCCCCTGCGGCCCCGGCAAGAAGTGCGAGAACAACGCCTGCGTCGAGAGCATCGGTCCCTGCACGCCCAGCTGTGAAGGCAAGGTCTGCGGGAGCGATGGCTGCAACGGTTCGTGCGGTACCTGCGACGCCGGCCTGATCTGCAAGGAAGGCCAGTGCGTCGTCTGCACGCCGGACTGCACCGGCAGCGAGTGCGGTGACGACGGCTGCGGCGGCTCCTGCGGCGAGTGTGCGGAAGGCACAGCCTGCAAGGCCGGCAAGTGCGAGTGCGTGCCCAAGTGCACCGGCCTCGAGTGCGGCGATGACGGCTGCGGCGGCGAGTGCGGTATCTGCCAGGGCGGCTTCGCCTGCAACGCCGGCAAGTGCGAGTGCGCACCCCAGTGCGATGGCAAGGAGTGCGGCGGTGATACCTGCGGCGGAAGCTGCGGCGAGTGCCCGGCCGGCAAGGTGTGCAACACCGACGGCCTCTGCGAGTGCACCCCCGATTGCACCGGCAAGACCTGCGGCGACGACGGCTGCGGCGGGACCTGCGGCGAGTGCCAGGCCCCCCAGACCTGCGTCGAGGGCGCCTGCGCCTGCACCCCGGCCTGCGACGGCAAGACCTGCGGCGACGACGGCTGCGGCGGCGTTTGCGGCACGTGCGAAGCGGGCACCGAGTGCTCCGAAGGCGCCTGCGTGGCGCTCCCGGCCGAAGACGTGGTCGAGGACGCCACCGTTGCTGAAGAAACCACCAAGCCGACCAGCAGCGATTCCGGCGGCTGCACCACCACCGGCACCGGCAATGCCGCTGCCGCGTTCCTGATGCTTCTCGCCCTGGCGGCCCTGGCGTTCGCCCGCCGCGTCAAGGCGTAGAACCCCGATCGTCCGCACTCCTTGTCGAGCGGACGATCTGGGTAGAGTAGGAATCCGGGGGCGGGGCTCAGGGGGCGGGAACGACCCCTGGTGCTTCGGCCCGACCGCAAGCCCTTCAGCAGTTGATCCATCGCCGCAATCGTCGCCGGATACCGGCACCGTCCGGGCATCAGGGGGGCGGTCGGTGGCTGGCGTTTCTGGATGGATCGGTTAGAATGGTATGCTGCCAGGCGGGTGCCGGGGCGGCTCGTCGGGCGGGGGAGCGGATGAAACAGTGCGTGTCGGAATGCGAACGACTGCGGCGCAGGGCGTTGGGACCGGTATGGGGGCGGCTCGTCGGGTTCCTGGCGGTCCTCGCTCTTGGATCATGCGGCAGTGAGGAGGCAGGACCGGGGACGAGCGGCACGGGACCCCCGGCAGGGTGCAGCCCCGGGAAGATCCAGGGGTGCATCTGCGAGGAATCGGGGGAGGCCGGAATCCGGCTCTGCGGCGAGTCCAGGTACTGGAGTGCGTGCGATTGCACGGGGAAGCTCGGGAGCTGCGAGGGGGATGTCTGCACCGGGCCGGACGCGGCACCGGAAGGCCCCGGCGCAGCGGTTCCCTCGTCCCGCAGCGAGCTGGCGGGGGGCGCGTCCCTCGAGTCCCCCAACTACCGGCTGCGGCTGTTCGTGGCCCCGGCGAGGCCGGTGCAGGTATCAAAGACCAAGAACTACGGGCTCATCCTGGGGCCGGGAGGAACTTCATGGTAGTCGGATGCGGAAATGGCGCCGGAACAGGGGGGGCAGGGGAGATGGTCGATGGTCGACGAAGTCCCGCCGTGGCCTTGCGCGAAGGCGCATGGTCGGCGAAGTCCCGCCATAGCCTTGTGCAGAGGCGGATGGTCGCCGGTGCGGCAGGTGGGGGCGAAACGATACGAGCAGGACGGTCGTCCGCTCGGCCGCTGATCCTCGCCGGCGTGTTGCTGTTCGTCTTCCCTTCCGTGGCCAGGGCCGAGTCGCCGGCTTTCCTGCCGCTCCAGGGGGTGCTCTCGGACAAGAAGGGGGAGCCGATCGAAGGCAATGTCCAGATGACGTTCACCCTCTACGATGCTCCGGTCAAGGGCAAGCCGCTCTGGTCCGAGACGCAGACCCTCCTGACGGACCGGGGGTTGTTCGTGGCCTACCTGGGCACGTCCTCGCCCCTGGATCTCTCGCTGTTCCGGGAGCACGGAAACGTCTGGCTGGCCGTCAAGGTGGAGGACGACCCGGAGATGGCCCGCACGTTCCTCGGGACGGTGCCGTTCTCCGCGTACGCCCAGTACTGCGGGGAGGTGCCGGAGCACACGCACCCGGCGGACCAGCTCCAGGGGGTGGTCAAAGGGGGCCAGGGCTGCAACGTCGGCCAGGTGGTCACCGGCTTCTCTCCCGAAGGAGTCCCGCTCTGCGCTCCGGCAGGCACGTACACGGGGAACGACTTTGCTCTCAGCGCACAGACCTGTCCGCCGAACAACGTGGTCTCCGGAGTCAGCCCGGACGGGCACGTGCAGTGTGTGCTGGCAGGCGGCAGCTACGACGGCGGGGATTTCGCGTTGAGCAACCAGAAGTGCTCGTCCGGAAAGGTCGTGACCGGCGTCAATACGAGCGGAACCCTGGTCTGCGACGCGGCCGGCGGCGGTATCGGCGGAGATGGCACGGCCAAGAAGCTGGCGCGGTTCTACAACTCCACCACGATCGAGGATTCCATCGTCTACGACTCGGGCAGCAAGGTCGGCATCGCGACCACGAGCCCGTCCCGCACCCTCGAAGTGAAAGGCGACCTGGGGGTCAGCGGCGATTTCTATTGGGGGGGGAACAAGTTCTCGTCCAGCTCCTGCCTCGTGGTCGGAGGCAGCTCCTGCTCGAGCGCCTGCTCGGCCCACGGGATGTCGTGCCACAAGGCCTTCCGCATCGACGGGCCCTCCACCAGCGACTCGTGCAGCCAGTCTGGGTTCAAGTTCTGCTGCTGCACGAACTGACCGACGGTTCGGTACCGTCTGCGGCGTCGCTCGGTCGCCGTCTCCACTGCGACGTAGCGCTACTACGCCTCGTTCGCCGGCTCGGTCGCTCCTGGCATCCGGCACCGACCTGTCGGTCAACTGACCGGCGGTTCGGTACCGTCTGCGGCGTCGCTCGGTCGCCGTCTCCACTGCGACGTAGCGCTGCGGATCAGGCCTTCAGCGCGGCCAGGACCGCCTCGTAGTCCGGTTCCTGCTTGATCTCCGGGACCTGCTGCGCGTGGAGCACGGTTCCTTCCCCATCCAGGACGACCACCGCCCGTGAGAGAAGGCCGGCCAGCGGGCCGTCCGTGATCTCGACCCCCCAGGCCTTCCCGAACTCCCGGCCTCTGAGCTGCGACAAGGGGATCACGTTGTCGATCCCGTTTGCCTCGCAGAAGCGGGACTGTGCGAAGGGCAGGTCGTTGCTGACGGTCAGCACCACGGTGCCCGGAAGCTCGGTTGCGTCCTGGTTGAAGTGCCGTGCAGAGGCCGCGCAGACACCGGTGTCCAGGCTCGGCACGATGTTCACGATGACCCTCTTGCCTGCAAAGTCCTTCAGGCCCACGTCGGAGAGGTCCCCTTTCGTCAGCCGGAAGTCCGGGGCCTTCGTCCCGACCGCGGGCAGCTCTCCGACCGTATGGATTGCGTTTCCGCCCAGTGTGATTCTCGCCATGATCGTTCCCCTCCCATCAGGTCATTCCAGGTGCGGCACGTTGCGAGTATGGGGAGCAGGCATCCGGATTTCAAGCAGGAGGTGTCGGCCCCGCCAGGTCCCGCCCCGGCGTTCCCAAACCGGGTTCTGCCTGGTTCCGCACAGGATCCAGCCAGCGGGGAACCAAGCCGACCCGCCAGCACCTACGGCCAGGAGATGACGATCTTGCCGTTGCCGGAATTGCCGCCCTGTTCGTTGACCAGTTTCTGGACGTCGGGTGCGAAGTAGGAGGAGCCGCCTCCGCCGGAGCAGTGTGCCCCGCCGCCGCCGCCGTAGTAGCCGCCACCTCCGCCGCCGCCGCAGGCCGAGCACTCGTCGCCGGTTCCCCCCTTCCAGAGGGTACCGTCCGTTCCCCAGCAGGACGGGGAATGGAAGCCTCCGATTCCGCCTGCGGACTGGGTTCCGCCTTTGCCGTGGCACTGGGGGCCGGCCCCGCCTCCGCTGGGGTTCGCGTCCTGGCCGGTGTCGCCGCCGCCGTTCCCGCCAAGCCCTCCCCAGCCTCGGCCTCCGCCTCCGCCCGCGACGATGACCCGGTTGCCCAGCGCAGCGCCCCCCTTGCGGACGTCGCTGCCTCCGCCACCGTCGCCGTTGGTGTAGCCGTTGCCGTACACGGTGGCGCCGCCCCCGTTGTACCCGCCGGGCTTGCCGTTGGCATCGCACCCGCCGGCCCCGCCGACGAAGACGTGCAGGGTCTCGCCGCCGGTGACGTTGACCGTCCCCTTTGCCCTTCCTCCCTTGCCCCCTTCGGAACAGCCGCCGGACGCCCCGAACGCCTCGACCTGGATCGTCTGGCAGGCCCCGGGAACCACGAACGTCTGCTGCCCGCCGGTGTAGCTGAATGTCTGGCTTCCCGGTGCACACGGGGAAGTGCAGACCCCGGACTTGCAGGTCTTGCCCCCGCCGCACGGAGTGTTGTCAGGCAGCGGCACGTACACGCAACCCGATGCCGGGTTGCAGGAGTCGTCGGTGCAGGGGTTCGAGTCGTCGCACGAAAGGGCCGGTCCCCCCTTGCACGCCTTGTCCGCACAGGCATCCGAGGTGGTGCACTTGTTGCCGTCGTCGCACGCCACCGAGTTGGCTGCATGCAGGCACCCCAGGACCGGATCGCACGAGTCGTTCGTGCAGACGTTGCCGTCGTTGCAGTCGACGGTTCCCGAGCCGACGCACGAGCCGTCCTTGCACTTGTCGAACGGGGTGCAGAGGTTGGCGTCGTTGCAGGGCACGGCGTTGTTGGCATGCAGGCAGCCGAGCTTGGAATCGCAGGAATCGTCGGTGCACAAGTTGGAGTCGTTGCAGTTGAGCGGCAGGCCGGGGACGCAGGCCTTGTTCGCACAAACGTCTCCGACAGTGCAGACGGTCCCGTCTTCGCACGGGAGCATGTTGGCCAGGTGCACGCAGCCGAGCTTCGCGTCGCAGGCATCATCGGTGCACGGGTTGCCGTCGTCACAGGGCAGGATGCCCGTCACCGCGCACAGGCCGTTCCCGCAGTGGTCCCCCGTGGTGCAAGCGTTGCCGTCGTCGCAGGCGCCGGCGGCAGCCTTGAACTGGCATCCCGCCTTCGGGTCGCACGAGTCCGTTGTGCAAGCGTTGCCGTCGTTGCACGGGAGCGCCTCGCCGCCGATGCATCCGGCCAGGTGGCAGTGGTCATTGATCGTGCACAGGTTGCCGTCGTTGCACGGGGCCTGGTTGATCTTGTGCGTGCAGCCCACGGCGGGGTCGCAGCCGTCATCGGTGCACAGGTTGGAGTCGTTGCAGGATACCGCGGCGCCGCCTGAGCACTTGCCCTGGACGCAGGCTTCCCCCTGTGTGCAGGAGTTGGCATCATCGCAGCCCACGGAGTTGTACGCGTGCTTGCACCCTGCCTTGGGATCACAGGAGTCGTCGGTGCACGGATTGTCGTCGTCGCAGTCCAAGGCCTTTCCTTTTGCGCACCCTGCGCCCGGCAGGCAGGTCTCGACGCCGTTGCAGGCATCACCGTCGTCACACTGGAGCGGCACTCCGGCGAGGCACCCTTTCTTGGGATCGCACGTTTCCTTGCCGTCGCAGACGTTGCCGTCATCACAGCTCAGTGCCTTGCCCTCCAGGCAGCCCGAGGCCGGCGAGCAGCTCTCCAGGCCGTTGCAGACGTTACCGTCGTCGCAGACCAGCGGCAGCCCCGGAATGCACTGGCCCCCCTTGCAGGAATCCCCCTGCGAGCACGCATTGCCGTCAGTGCACCCCGCACTGTTTGGCGCATGCAGGCAGCCGATCTTCGGGTCGCAGGAGTCGTCGGTACACGGGTTGCCGTCATTGCAGTCCAGGAGCTTGCCGCCGGCACACTGCCCGTTCGCACACGCATCCGAAACGGTGCATGCGTCGTCGTCGTTGCACGGTGCGAAGTTGTGTGTGTGCAGGCATCCCTGCATGGGGTCGCACGCGTCGTCGGTGCAGGGGCTGCCGTCGTTGCAGTTGACCGGCGTGCCTCCCTCGCATTTTCCCGTGGCGCAGGTGCTTCCTGCCGTGCAGAGGTCCGTGTCGTCGCAGACCAGCCCTTCGTGGTCCGGCACGAATCCGCACTTGCCGGCGCCCGGGTCGCAGGAAGGGGAAAGGCAGATGGCTCCAACCCCGGTTGCCTCGGGACAGGTCACCACGCTGCCCGGCTCGACCCGGCACTGGAAGGGGAGGGCCGCCTTGTCGCAGAGGGGTGTCCCGTTGCACAGATCGCCGTCCTCCAGCGCGGCACAGTCGGAATCGGTCTGGCAGTCGCAAGTAACCGGAGTACCCCCGCATTCCCCCGCCGCACACTGGTCACCCACGGTGCACGGGTCCCCGTCATCGCATTGTCCCGGCTGCGGCGGGTACTCGCACCCGCCCTTGTCGGTGCAGAGGTTCTGCGTGCACGGGTTCTGATCATCGCACTCGACCGGGTCTCCGGTGCACACCCCGGCCACGCAGTGGTCCGCCACGGTGCACGGGTTTCCGTCGGAGCAGCTTCCGCTGTCGAGCTGCTCGTTCGTGCACCCCTCGGTCCCCAGGCACTTGTCCGTTGTGCAGGGATTGCCGTCTTCACACAGCGGCACGTAGGTCCCCTGCACCAGGTCGGGCTCGTCCACCTCGCCGTCGCAGTCATCGTCCAGGCCGTTGCAGCTCTCCTCTGCCGGTAACTGGGCATCACAGTCGGACAGGCCGTCCGCGGTGCAGAGGCGCTTCCCGACGCAAGTGCCCGCTTCATTGGAGATGGTGCAGGCCGTGGCCAGCCCCAGCGCCGCCGAGCTGGCCGTGCAGGGGCACTGCCCGGCCTCGTTGACGCACTGTTCGAGCACCGCTCCGTCCACCGAAACGATCTCCTGGCACGAGAATCCCCAGGGGCACTCGCCGTCGCCGCTGCACGGACCGCCGCAGAAGCTCCCCTCCGGACCGTAGTCGAGGCACGCGTCCTGGGCCCCGCCCGTGCTGGCACAGTCCGAGCTGTCGAAGCAGGGGCGACAGAGGTTGGCGTACTTGGCTACGCAGATGTACACCACGTCCGGATCCGTCCCCGCCACCTGCTTGCAGCTCCAGCCCGCGGGGCATTCCTCCTGGCAGGCCTGGGTGCAGACGCTCTCTCCGAGGTACTGCACGCACCAGCCCGACTGGCAGTCCGATCCGGTATCGCATTTGTCCAGGAAGCAACCTTCGCCCGGGTTGCACGGGGGGGGACCCGGTTCCCCGTCCTTCGCATCGAGCGGCATCGCAACCTCCCCCGCATCCGGCGGAACCAGGACCTCTGCCGGGACGGCGAGTTCGGCAACCGAGTCGCTCCTCGAATCGCTGCCCGAATCGACCTGCGGAGTCTCGACCACCGTGCCCGAGCCGGAGCACGACGCCAGAAGGGAGCATGCCAACACCCGCCAGATTGTGATTCTCATCCCATTCCTCCCAGAGGTATCGATTGAAGACGGCGGGCCCTACGGGGTCTCCCCCTGGCCGTTGTCGAACTGGATCTCGATTCCCTTGACGATCGGGGTGACGCCATCTTCCTCGGAGAACAGAGCGACCTCGACCTGGAGATAGTCTCCGTACAGCTTGTACGGCAGCAGGTCGATGGGGAACTCGGACGGCGGGAACGGACCGAACCATGGGGTCCACGCGGTCCCCTCGAACTGCTCGATGGTCACCGCAGACCGGGCCCGCACCTTGATGTAGGTCTTGCTCGGCAGGTAGGCGTCCACGATGATGCCCGTCCAGCGGAGCCTCAGCCCCCACCCCCCGAACACGTGCTTGTAGAAGCCGGTCGGGTTGGTGAACGTGTGCAGCAGGTATCCGGTCATGTCACTGTAGGTGTACGGGCCCGAGCCGACCGGGTACTCGCCGATGATCGACTGGGTCTTGGGATCGACCTTGGTAGCGGAGGAGGAGGACTGGTTGACCGCCCAGACGTAGCCGTCGAAGTCCGCGGCCATGCCGACCGGGAAGCGGCCTCCGCCGAGCGACACGTAGCCGACGGTCTGGGCCGTGTCCGCATTGACGATGGCGACCTGGCTGTCCTCGTCGTTCGCCACGTAGACGAACCCGTCCAGGTTGCCGACCAGACCGCGGGGCCGGGAGTGCGTCGGGGCGGCTGCCCACTGGCCCGACTGCGGATCGAACCGATACGCGACGTTCGAGCAGCAGCAGTTGCCGATCCAGACCCGGCCCTTGTTGTCCAGTGAGATGCCGTAGGGGTCGAAGCAGCCGATGTTGGGCGTATAGACCGACACGTCGCTGTTGGCCGGGTTGATGCGCACGAGCTTGCTGCCGCCGCGGCCGGAGACCCAGATGATCCCGTTCTTGTCGATGACCAGGCCGTAGGGTTGAGCCGGGATTCCGATCTCCTGGACGGTGTGCCCGTCGTCGGGGTGGAGGCGGCGCAGGGTCGAGCCGTTCCAGTCCCCGGTCCAGGCGTGGTTCTGCTTGTCCACCCCCATGGAGCGCTGGCAGCTTCCGCCCGGGTGGACGAGGAACTTCATGCACTCGTCCTCCCCCATCGGGAGGCGTTCGTCGGGCTGGATCGTGCCGTCGCCGTTCTTGTCTTCGGAGGTCTGGATCTGCCCGTCGCCGTTCTTGTCTTCGCACAGGAGGGGGTGGGCGCCGATCTTGGCCACGCCGCCATCGTCACGGCAGCCGACCCAGACGTCCCCGTACAGGTCGACCGACGTCCTGGACGGGTTGACGCACACGGAGTAACGCCCCTCCTCCTTGCCTGTCTTGGTGCTGAGCTTGGAGACGGTGTTTTCGCTCGAGTTGGCGATCCAGATGAACTGCATGTTCACGCTGGTCGAATCCAGCACGATGAACCCGTCGAGGTTCTCGGACACGCCCGAGGAGTTGTCATCCTGGGGGTCGAAGTCCTCCTGCTTTCCCGGGCCGGCCCCGATGTGGTTGCAGGTCTCGCTGCAGTCGCCGCAGGGGGAGAGGACGTCCTCGTCGGTGATGCCGTCGCAGTTGTTGTCGAGGTTGTCGCACACCTCGGGGGTGGGTTCCACGTACCCGAGGCAATCGGTCCAGAAGCCGTCCTTGCAGGTCTGCTGGCCCGACTTGCATTCCCCGACTCCGAGCAGGTCGGGGTCACCCGGGTAGCAGGTGACGCCCGCACCATCGTTGGAGCAGGAGCAGCCCGGGTAGATGCCGTTCTCGCAAGGGGGGCAATAGACGTTCAGGTTGGGGTTGCCCTCGTCGCAGTCGGGGCCGGCCATGCACCCCTCGCCAAACCCGTCCCCGTCCTCGTCGGCATCGCAGGGGGGGAACGTCACGGCATCTCCCCGGTTTCCCGTCGCGTCCGGCTGCGGCTCGACCACGTCCTGGTCTTTCTTGGGAGGGGGCCACTTGTTGGAACCGTCCGCCCCCTCCTGCGTCGTCCCGCTCGAACAGGCAACCCAGGCAAGCCCAACGAAAACAAGGCAAATCCGCCTCACGGTTGCACCTCCGACGCCAAGGGTGCTGACCAGCCTTCTCATCTGCGAACCTCACCCGCCAATAAGCATGCCAACATATGGGGGGTGATGCAATGTCTTTTTACGCGCGAGGCAGGGAGGCCACGATCCTGTCGATCAGGGCGGTGACGCGGCCCATGTGCATCCGGACGCGGTCGGCCAGCCGCGTAGCGTCCCTCGGCCCCACGTCCCGGTTGCCGCTGAGGATCCGCTCGACCACGCCCAGCTCCGTCGCCAGGATTTCGTCCTCGGCAGCGACCAGCAGGCGGTAGAGGTCCCGCACGCGTCGGAGGAATCCGTGGTGCTCGGCCAGCTCCAGTATCTCGCCCCGGATCTCGGGGCAGGCATCAGCGAGGAGGATGAACGAACGGCTCACGGTCGGCTCCAGGAGCCGATGCCGAGCCCGCAGGAGGAGAGCTGCCTGCTCGATGTCCCAGAGCCCCCCTTTCCCCTCCTTGAGCGAGATCCGGTCCGATGCTCCGTCCGGGCATGCCTGGTGCCTGAGCCTCATCTCCGCTGCCATCTCGTCCCGGAACGCGTCGAACCGCCGGAACACGAACGGTTCCACGACCCGGCGGATCAGCTCCTTGTGGACCCGGGTGTTGCCCACGAGCAGCCGCGCCCCGAGGATCTGGGTCTTGTCGACCGTGTCCGCCTGGCCGGACCGATACCACTCCTCGAGCTGCGAGAGGGTGACCACGTATTCGCCGAAGTGGTCCGCGAACCGGTACTGGGGCAGCGTGCCGCGGGCAACCAGCTCCCGGTGCAGAAGAACGGATACCCGGCGGAAGAAGCCGAACAGAACCGGGTCGTCGGAGTTCAGCACCAGGATGAGGTCGTAGTCGCCACCGAATGCCTGGCCGCGGGCAAGCCCGCCGGAGGCGAGGATGGCGAACAGGTCGTGCGTCTCGATCCCGACCGGGCTCTCCGCCTTGACCTGCCGCTTGCACGACGAGTAAAGGTTGGACATGTACTCGTCCATGAAGTTGACGAACGACTGGCGGTACTGGTCGAGCCGCGCACCGCCCAGCGTCTCGACAA
>Ga0194127_10000373_pt1 | contig 72232 bp, 64 predicted proteins | sample TA2KigC100mmetaG_FD_148624 | JGI IMG/M metagenome (GOLD analysis project Ga0194127, IMG submission 148624) | Freshwater microbial communities from Lake Tanganyika, Tanzania - TA2015036 Kigoma Deep Cast 100m | ecosystem: Environmental > Aquatic > Freshwater > Lake | place: Tanzania: Lake... | reverse complement strand
GAGTTTGTCAAACTCAACCAATGACATCCCGATCAAGCTTTTGGCAACCTGCGGTTTTTTGAGAAGTCTTTGATATGTTATCATGCCTAAAGTTTACTCGCTCTATTTCAATTACGCCACACATCTAGTAAAATTCCTCAGAGTATTTCAAACCTGTTTTAATTTCCTGCATTCGGTGAAGTAAGTGGATATCACAAGTTTACAAAATCATACAGTTAAATACATCGTCAAACTGCGCGAGGACAAACGTCAACGCCAGCAGGATGGATTAATGCTGGTGGAAGGCTACGATGAGTTGACTCTCGCACTTGACTCTGGACTCGAGCCGCAGACGCTTCTGACCGCGCCCGAGCTTGCCAGCCGATCCATAAACATTCCCAACACTGACGTGACAACTGTCAGTCGCGTAGTCTTCGAGAAGATGTCCTATCGCGATAATCCTGATGGCTGGCTGGGAATATTTCATATTCCACACAACACATTGGAAGGCCTAAAATTATCCGCAACACCTCTGGTAATCGTGGCAGAGTCTGTTGAAAAGCCGGGCAACCTGGGCGCGATCCTGCGCACAGCGGATGCGGCGCAGGTGGATGCGGTTCTCGTCTGCGACCCGCGTGTTGACTTGTGGAATCCCAACGTCATCCGCGCCAGCCGCGGCGCTGTTTTTGTTGTACCCACCATCGAGGTTGAGTCGCCGAATGCGCTGGCATGGATCAGGCGCCGCCCCGAGCTTGTCGAAGGGTCAAAAAAGATGCGTGTCCTCGCGGCTTCACCTTCGGCCGAGGCGCATTACACAGATGTCAATTTGCGTGAACCCCTCGCCATTGCAGTCGGCACAGAAGATAAAGGGTTATCCGATTTCTGGTTGCAGAATGCAGATATCACAGTAAAAATCCCGATGGCGGGCAAAGTGAATTCGCTAAACGTTTCGATTGCAACCGCATTGATCACCTATGAGGCTATTAGACAAAGGAAATAAGATGCTGGCGTTATGGCTTGAAAAGAATCAAATTTCACTGCGCGACCTTCCACAACCGAAGAAACCCAATGAGGCGTTGATCAAAATTCGCAAGGCAGGTATCTGCAGTACTGACCTTGAACTGGTAAAAGGCTATTATCCATACACAGGGATTCTCGGGCATGAATTCGTCGGCGAGGTGGTGGATGCGCCCGATAAAACATGGGTCGGCGCGCGCGTGGCGGGGGAGATCAATGCGGTCTGCAGCGCATGTGAAGCCTGCTTGAATGGACGCAGGACGCATTGCGAGAATCGCACGGTGCTTGGGATAGTCAATCGCGATGGGGTTTTTGCAGAATATACAACCCTGCCATTGGATAACTTGCATCGCGTACCCGACTCGGTTTCAGATGAAGCTGCGGTTTTCACAGAGCCATTAGCCGCAGCACTGGAAATTCAGCAACAAATCCAAATTAAACCCACAGACCGTGTGCTATTGGTCGGTGCGGGCAGGCTGGGACAATTGATCGCGCAAATTCTTGCTCTGACAGGCTGTGACCTGCATGTGGTCGCCCGTCATGTGCATCAACAAAACCTGCTGACTGCGCGCGGGATTCGTTTGATTGCCGAGGGCGAAATTCAGCCGCGCAAATGGGACATCGTTGTGGAAGCCACTGGCTCATCCGATGGATTCAATCTGGCGAGAAAAGCCATCCACCCGCGTGGGACGCTGGTGTTGAAGTCCACGTACAAAGGGGAGATGAACGTTAATTTTTCATCCATTGTGGTGGACGAGATCACTGTGATTGGCTCGCGCTGTGGCCCTTTTGAGCCTGCCCTGCGTTTACTTGAGAATGGAGAAGTTGACCCGACTGTGTTGATCGCAGCACAATATAATTTGAGTGATATTGTGAAGGGTTTTGAACGTGCGTCACAAACGGGGATGTTGAAGGTGTTGGTGGAAACGGAATAAGAAAAACTTAATATTTACTTTGCGCTGAACGGGAAATACAAACTATCATTGCCAACATCACAAAACTACCACAAAACTGCCTGAGTATTAAACCAAGACCTCTTTTCGTTAAATTTTTTCAAGCGCCTTTGCGAACTCGTCTGGAGAAATGGATATTTCCCGCAGAATCTCGCGCATTAATGGGCGGGCAAGGTCTCTGTTGCCATGATTGGGAAGCGTGGTTGTCCTGCCGTCTGGATGACGATAAAAAACATGGCTTCCCTTTTGGCGCACAGCGGCAAAACCAAGATGGCGGAGAAGTTTATCCATTGTCTTGAAGTTCGCCGTTGGCAGTTTGCTCATAACGCAATTTCCACCTGTTGTGTGCCGACAAAATGCAGGCGCTCATTGGCGATTTCGGGATTTTCTTCCAGACAAAGTTCCAAAACTTCCTGAAGGTTGTGCTGTAATTCATCCAGAGTTTCCGCTTGCGTGTGCGCGCCTGGCACGTTGGGAATGATGCCCGCGTAAAGTTTGCTTTCTTCATCGTATTCTACAAAAGCGGTAAATATTTTTTTCATGTTTGCTCCTTGCTGCAAGCGGATTATAGCAGACCTTCCATACGCAGACCGCCCCCACCCTTCCTCCCCCAAATGCGACTACTGTAAGTTTGAAAACCATAAAACTTTTACGTGTCGTATTTGGGGGAGGTGCCGAAGGCGGAGGGGGGCTGGTGTTAATCCGCCGCCATTGATTCAAACTCTTCTTCTTTTACTTCAACCTCTTCTGTCACCCCATACGCCACCTCCAATTGATGGCGGAACTGCTGCGTGTACAGGCGGTAGTAATGCCCGCGCAATTTCAACAACTCGGCGTGTGAGCCTTGTTCGGCGATCTTGCCATCTTCGATCACGAGTATTCGATTGGCGCGCCGAATCGTGCTTAAGCGATGCGCGATGACAAATGATGTGCGGCCTTTCATCAAGGCGTCCATGCCGCGCTGGATCAAGGCTTCAGTCAGTGTATCTACAGACGACGTTGCTTCGTCCATGATAAACAGTTCAGGCCTGGCAAGCACAGCGCGCGCTAGCGAGATCAACTGCTTCTGTCCAACCGATAAAAGGTTTCCACTTTCGCCCACGTTTTGCTCGTACCCCTTTTCGAGACCAGCGGCAATGAAATCATGCGCGCCCGCGATCTTGGCGGCTTCCTCCACTTGCTCATCATTCGCGGATAAATTCCCATAACGGATGTTCTCGCGCACCGTCCCAGAGAACAGATGCGGAGTTTGCAGCACGATGCCGATCTTGTTGTGGATGGACTCCAGCTTGTAGTCCATGTAATCGTGCCCATTGATGCGGATCACGCCATTCTGCGGTTCGTAAAAGCGGCAGAGTAGATTCACGATCGTGCTTTTGCCGCCGCCTGTCGGCCCGACCAGAGCGATCATCTCGCCTGGATTCACTTTCAGCGTGAAATCTGTCAATACGGATTTCCTGTCCTCGTAGAAAAAATCCACGTGATCGAATTCGATCTCGCCGAGTAAAGTTTTCGCTTCGATGGCATCGGGTCTATCGTGGATTTCGGACGGGGTATCCACCAACTTAAAGATTCGCTCCGCTGACGCAATGCTGTGCTGCATTTCAGAATACACGCGCGCCAGGTCTTGTATCGGCCACATCATGAATGTGAGATACGCGACGAAGGCCTGAATACCGCCGATGGTCATCAACCCGATTTCAATTTGCAGGCCGCCATAGCCAACGATGAAACCAAGCGCGAGCGCGGCAATGATTTGAACGGTGGGGAGGAAGAGCGCGGAGAGCCATGCGGCGCGATAGGAGGCATGATACATGCGCGTGGTAAGACCTTGAAACTCGCGCGTGTTTTCGTCTTCGCGTCCCAGCGCTTTCACCACACGCGTCCCTTGAAAGTTCTCGTTGTACGCGCCTGTGATCCTGCTATTGGCGCGGCGCGACACGCGGAACTCAGCCAAAATCTTTTTACGGAATTCAATGGCGATGAATATCATGACAGGGATGATGGTCAACACGATCAAAGCCAGCCGCCAGTTGATGATCAACATGAAGATCGTGGATGAAGTAATGTTCATCACGGCCCAGGTGCTATCCACAATGCCCCAGGTCAGCAGGTCAGAGACACGTCCCGTATCCGATGTGACGCGCGCGATCAATCGTCCGACCGCGTTCTGCGCGTAATACGAGAGCGAGAGGTCTTGCAGATGATTGAAGAGCATCTTGCGCAGGTCATATTGAATGCGCTCGCCCAGCACGCCCGCGAGATAAATGAACGTGAACACCGCGGCGGATTGGATGAGAATAAATCCGCCGTAAATGGTGGCGAGATGCATCACCCGCGCGGAATCTTTAAGCACAATTCCCTGATCTATGAATTGCTTGTTCAGGTATGTAAAATACGCATCCAGCGCGGAGGTAATGGCAATGGTGAGCAAAAATCCCAGCACCCATTTCCAATGCGGTTTGAGCAATCCCCCGATGCGTTTCAGCACGGGCGCGGTTAGTTGTGAAGTGAATTCTTCTTCTTCGAGTTCGAGGAGGTCTTCAGACATGGTGGTTTCTCCAGTGGTGAAAAGGATGGCGATGAAAAGGATGAATTATGAAGGATGAAGGATGAAGAAAAAAAGAAAGATCGAAATTCATCCTTCATCCTTTCTCCTTCATCCTTGCTTTTATATTCTTCCCATTCTTTTCTTAATTTTAGTAACGATGGTTGTAAAGATCGCGAGCAGTTCATTGGTTTCCTTGCGAAGCGGCTCTGCTTTTTGCGCAGGGACAATTTGCGCCTTGACGAGCAACTCCAGCCAGTAATCGGTTTCGTCTAATTCTTGCAGCGCGGTTTCAAATTTATTGACAATATCAGCATCGGATTTTGCGCGATGTCCTTCGCGATAATGCGCGCCAATGGATGTGCCAGACCTCAAGAACTGCTTCCCGATCACTTGCGCTTCGGTTGTCTTTGGCAGGCTCACATAAAGCCGGATAATTCTCAAAGCAAACTCACTCGTTCGTGTTCGCAAGTCCTAGGGAGTTTCGTTTTCCATTTTTCACCTTTTCCTTTTTCGCTCTTGATCTTTATTCATCCTTCATCCTTCTTCATTCATCCTTGCTCTTCAATTTACACGCGCAATTTCCATTTCGAGTTCCGCATCGATCCTCGTCTGGATATCATAAATCCTGCGATACATGCCATCTTTATCCTTCAACAACTCGGCATGTGTACCCATTTGAACGACTTCGCCCTTATCCAAAACAAGGATCAAGTCGGCGACCATCACGGATTGAATGCGGTGTGCGATGATAAATGTGGTGCGGTCTTTCATCAATCCATTCAAAGCTTCGCGGATCTCGGCTTCGGTTTCGGTATCCACCGATGAAGTCGAATCATCGAGTATCAAAATGCGCGGATTCTTCAACAAGGTGCGCGCAATGGCAACACGCTGCTTTTGCCCGCCGGAGAGGGTGACACCTTTTTCGCCGACCAGCGTGTTGTAGCCATCGGGAAAACTCAGGATGACGTCATGCACAACGGCGGCTTTCGCGGCGCGTTCCACTTCTTCCTGCGCTATATCCCGGCCAACTCCGTAAATGATATTTTCACGGATCGAGCGGCTGAACAAAAACGGCTCCTGCTCCACGATGCCGATCTGTTTTCGCAGATACGAGCGCGAGTATTCCTTCAACTCCACACCGTCGAGCAGAACTTTTCCGCCAGTGTATTCGTGAAAGCGCGGTAAAAGATTCACCAGCGATGTCTTGCCAGAACCCGTTGACCCAAGCAATGCGATTGCCTGCCCGGGTTTGGCATGGAATGAGACATTCTTTAGTACATCAGATTTGCCATCGGAATACATGAACGAGACATCCTCGAAGAGGAGATCGCCTCGCGCCGGACCTTCGGGCTGGTGCCGCCCATCGAGCAGTGGTTCACGCTGCTGCTTGACCACTTCCATCAAGCGCGCGTATGAAACCATGCCTGTTGAAGTTTGGACAATAATTCGTCCAAGGTTGCGGATTGGCCAAATGAGCCAGACTACAAGCCCGATATAGGCGATGTATGTACCCAATGAAATTTCGCCTCTGATCGCCATGTTCGCGCCATGGACAAATCCAAATAGCATTTGAAAGCCGAGCACAATATCCGAGAGCGGCCAGAACATGGAGTGCATGAAAAGCAAAATCTTGCCTTTCAGATACTTGCCCCAGTTGTCCTTCTCAAATTTGCTCTTTTCGTAATCCTGGCGAGCAAAGGCTTTCACCACGCGCACGCCTGTTAGATTCTCTTGCAGGGTGGTGGAGAGAAGCGCTTCCTGTGCTTGATAGTCTTCATACGCTTTGGTCACTTTTTTAAAGAACCAAAGCGAAACAAGCAGGATGAGCGGAATGACCACGATGGAAACCAGAGCAAGCTTGACATTTAGATTCAAGATCGCCACAAAGTTAATGACGAACAGCAGGATGATACGTCCCACGCCGATGGCTTGTTCGCTAAAGAAGCGGCGCAGCGCATCCACATCGGAGGTGACGCGCTCGATCAAGTCACCTGTGGGGGTGGTGGCATGGTATGAAAAACTCAAGCGCTGGATGTGGTCGAAGAGAAAATCTCTCAGACGCCGTGTAATGCCCTCGGCGGTGTAGGCCGCTAACCGTCCAGAAAGAAAAGAGAAGATTCCCTCAAAGGCGGCGAGTCCGATGAATCCTAGACCAATCCAAACCAGGGACGAAGTCAACGAGTCCCCGATATATTTTTTCCGGGCAAGAACATCATCCGCAAAGAAACGCAGGAGGATATAGGTAAAAGTTTTCGAGAGGGCAGAGATTGCCAGCGCGATAGCCGCCGCGATATAAGATAGGCGGTAATCGGACATCATCTGCCACAACCCTTTGAGGCGGTTAGCTTGCAGGGTGGGGCGGAAATCAAAAGTGAGCGCAGGCTCGTGGGCGGTTTGTAGTGTGGTCATGTGTTTTCCTTATCCGTTTTCGGGCGCCCCTACGAAAGAAATTAAACAAAAAAAGGCTGTGACAAGTACGCCACAGCCCAAAACGAACAGGGGACAGAAAGAGAGACCTAGATTCGGTCTGCAGGCGCACTCCGAGAAGGCAAATTGCCAACTGCATTGGGGGTTGTGAAGATTGTGATGGACATCAAGAGTGCGTTCCTTTCTTTGGATTTTTCTTACTTCGGTTCGAAGTTTACACCAACAAAACGGGATGTGTCAAGGATTATTTAAAGTGTGTTATTTAAAGTGATAGTAAAATGTACGCATGCGCATCCTTGCCTTCCAAATAACCGAAACAGAAAATATTCCGTTTCAAACACAGGCAGCCACTTTGGATGAAATGACGCGGGAATTACCTCAGGGATTTTACACAACCTTTTGCACGCTCTCAAACGGGACGAAGGTACTCGGTTTGCGCACACATCTTGGGAGGCTGTATCTCCCGGCAATGGAACTGGGACTCATTCCCTCTGTTGATCAGCCGATCCTGCGCACCCGAGTCGCTGACCTCGCGAAGATGAACCTTCCAAATGAATCGCGGATCCGGTTGATCCTGACTAAAAATAACGGCATGATTTATATTGCCATTCAGCCATTCGAGCCGCTTTCGAAGCAATTATATGAAAACGGAGTAAAAGTAATCACCTCAGAATTGGCGCGGACGGATCCGCGTGTGAAGGATACAGGATTCATCTCGTCGAGCATTGCTCAACGCAAACAGGTGAGCGAGGATATTTTCGAAGTTCTGCTGACAAAAGATGGGAAAATTTTGGAAGGCCTGACATCCAATTTTTATGTGGTCAAAGGAAAAAAGCTTATCACGGCACAACGCGGCATTTTGCTTGGTGTGACAAGGCGTGTGATCCTGCGCCTGGCGAGAGAGCAGGGAATGCCTATTCGCGCAGCGTATCGCGCGCCTGCTGTAAATGAAAAATTCAATGAGGCATTTCTCACCTCCAGTTCGCGCGGTGTGGTGCCGATTATTTCGATTGATGAAAAGCCAGTGGGGCAGGGGAGGGTGGGCAAATGGACGAAAATGCTTTCGAGGGCGTACCAGGCTTACGTCGAGGAAAGAAGCGAAAAAATAAACGTTGAAGGTTAAACGTTTGACCTTTCAGGATTGTTTAGACTTCCTCTCGAAGATCTCGTAATAAGCTTTATCCAGCTCGTCATTTGACAGGTGGGTGTATCTTTGCGTGACCTGTATATTCGAATGCCGCGCAAGTTCCTGCGCAAGTTTCAGGTTTCCAGAACCACGCAATACGGAAGTGACAAAATAATGGCGGAAGGAATGCGGGGTGATCTTCCCGACCATAGCCCTTCCCAAAAACTGCGCCACGCGCTCCTGGACGATATTGCGTCCCGTGGTAGGCGTCATCGGTTTGACTTTTTTCCCTGCACCTTTGTCGTGACGGGCGAAGAGGGGCAGGGAGGTCAATTGTTTCCCCGAATTTCCGTCGAGGACGGCGCGTAGCGATAAATAATCCTTGATGGCTTGAAGCGCGCGTGAAGTAAAGCGGACAACCGCCTGCTTATCGCCTTTGCCAATGACGATGGCGCGTCCTTCATTCCAATCCATGTCGCCGCGCCTGAGTTTGCAGGCTTCATGGACGCGGAAGCCCGTATCCGCCAAAGTCAGCAAAAAGGCGCGGTCGCGATATGCGCGTAGATTAAGGTTGGCAAGTTCCTCATCTCCGACAGGGAGAGCGAGATTCTCAACATTTTCCACTTGAGCCAAAAGACGTTCAATTTCATCCATGGGGAATTGCGGAAAACGAATGCCTGGACGGCGCGAACGTTGTCGAATTAGGACATGCACGCGCGCTTGATTGATGTCCGCAAGGCGTTCTGAGTCGACATACTCGTAGAAGCCTTTCACAGCCTGCAAATACAATTGCTCAGTGGCGGGGGCGAAGACCTTGAGGTATCCAGCCAGCGGAGAGATCAAATCTTCTGTGAGTTTTTCAATGGGGGTGGACTCGGGCTCCAGCCATTTTTCCTTGAGCACATCGCAGAAAGTTTGGAGCGCGTTCTTATATGCGCGCGCTGTATGCTCACTGCGCGAGAGTTTCACCATATCAATATACTTCGCCATTACATCCGTGATCACCACAGGAGCCTGTTTTTGCTTTGCCATAGGGGTCATTATACGAAGTTTTTTAGATTTGTCAATGCTTTTGATAAGGATACTTATCGAAAGCAATTGAGAGAAAACACAATTGCGAGGTGATGCGCTCCCCCGGAACACTCCCCCACTATTTGAAACGCATGACGGTGAACCGTAGACATTGGACAAAAAGACGACACGCTTCGCTTTTGGATTTGAGGCTGGCTGCCATCCATCTGCCTGCTTCCACGTGGACAGGATTACCTCCCCTGCCCCACTGTGAAAAAGTGTGAATGATTAATCGCGCAATGTTGCAATACCTGCAACATGCCTCCCGTACAGTTGAAGAAATTCATTCAACCTTATGGAGGCCAAGATGGCGCGCAAAACAGATGACGAAAAACTCGAAAACATCTATAATGAAGTTCAGGAACATCCAGGGAAAAAGGCGGGATTCATCGCCCGCCTGTTGGGAATTAATCGCAGCGAAGTGACGCGTTCCCTGCCCGCATTACAAGATAAAGGTTTATTGGTAAGCGAGGATGAGAAGGGCGGTTTATGGCCGTTTCGTAAAAACAAACAATGAAAATGTTGCAGAATTCGTTAGTGCTTTGTGCTATGCTGTTGCATAGAAGTGAAACACCGTCCCGCAGGTTTAAGCAGGTAACCTTTGTTCTCCACAGAAACCTGTGGGACGTTCTCAGCAGGGAGCCGTTATGAGCGGAATGACAAAAGCAGAACGACTGGAAGACATGAAGCGGCTTTATATCCAGCGCGCTTTTTCAGATATTGAAATGGCAGAACGGCTTGGCGTGGATCGTACCCTCATATACCGTGACCGTATTGAATTAACGGGTCAATATCCAATTGAAAAGGATGATGAGGGGCGCTATCACATCCCGCGTACAAAACTGATTTCGGAGATCAAGGTCAATTTGCATGAGGCATTGACTTTATACCTCGCCGCACGCAAGACATCTCGTCAAACTCGCTTCCATCACCCACACGCGGCAAATGCTTTGGAAAAACTTGCCGCCACGTTACGCCAGCCAATGACAGAAAAACTGCTCAAAGCGGCAGACGCAGTATTGAAGCAGGAAAAAGACCCTGAACGCATCAAGATCATTGAAACTCTCGCGCAGGCATGGGTGGAGCAGAAGAAAGTCAGAATCGAATATCAACCATTCGGCATGGATGGATTAACACGTCACACCATTAGCCCGTATCTGATCGAGCCGTCCATCTGGAGTGATAGCGTATATGTGATTGCGCTAAGTGATTTCAACGATAAGATCGTGCCTTTTAAGATCGAGCGAATTAAGACTGCTATTCTTTCAGGTGAGACTTTTGAAATCCCTGTGGACTTTGACGACCAGCAACTACTCAAACATGCCTGGGGAATTTGGTACGGAGACAAAGACCCTGTCACCGTGAAACTGCGCTTCTCCAAAACTGTGACCCGCCGCGTGAAGGAAAGCATCTGGCATCCGCTGGAGAAGGTGGAAGACACCGAAGATGGCGGATGTATCTGGAGCGTGGACATCGCCGAATGGCGCGAAATGCTCCCTTGGATTCGCGGCTGGGGCGCGGACTGCGAAGTGTTGGAGCCAAAAACCTTGCGCGAGGCGTTGGAGAAGGAAGTTAAGAAAATGGCGAGAGTATATGGAGTGGGACAAGTCGAGCTAGAGGATGACCTGATTGCCCATCGTCGAAAAAATGGCGAAGAGCAATTGTTGAGAACTCACCTGATCGAAGCGTCTCAACTGGCAGAAGGCTTTGTGGCAAAGGTTGGTCTTCCTGAAATAGGCAAGGTTTTGGGTTTGTTACACGATTTCGGTAAAGCTAGCCAGGAATATCAAAATTATTTGAGGACACAAGAGGGGTTGATTAACCCTGATGAAGATAATTACTCAACAGCCAAACGCGGCGAAGTTGACCACTCCACCGCTGGGGCGCAATTGATATATGAGAAATTTGCCCACCATGGGCAAGAAGGCAAAATTTTGGCGCAATTTTTGTCGTTGGCAATCGCTTCTCATCATTCAGGGCTGATAGATTGCTTGAAGCCTAATGGCAACAATAAGTTTGAAGAACGAATTACAAAAGTTGATGAAAAAACTCATCTGACAGAAGCGCGGAGTAAACTGCACGACATCGAAAAGCAGTTGGATGAAATTCTCGCACAGCCGATTGAAAAACGCTTTTATCAAGCCGTCTTCGAGGCAATGACCGAAGCCTCCGATTCCAAAGATACTCGATGGTTCAAGCGCGGCTTGCTGGCACGTTTCCTGCTCAGTTGCCTGCTGGAAGCTGACCGCCTGAACACAGCCGATTTCGAGAATCCTGGCAATGAAGACATCCGAAATTACGGCAAGTACATTCCATGGAATACACTCATTGAACGATTGGAAGCGAAGTACACAGGGTATGCGCGGGAAACAGCACAAATGAAACCAGGGCAGGCGCTGGAGGTCAACCAATTGCGAGCGCAGGTGGCGCAAGCCTGTCTGGAAGCGGCGGAAAAGCCCAAAGGCATTTACCAGTTGACTGTCCCAACTGGAGGCGGAAAGACTGAGGCGAGTCTGCGTTTTGCGCTGCATCATGCGCGGGCGAACAAGATGGACAGGATATTCTATATTGTTCCCTACATCACCATCATTGACCAGAACGCCGATAAGGTGCGGAAGATTCTGGAAAAAGCAGACGAGCGCGGTAAAGTCATTCTCGAACATCACTCCAACTTTGTGCCATCAGATGACACTCGCCGCCGTCACAACCTGCTGGCAGAAAACTGGGATGCGCCAATCGTATTCACCACGCAGGTTCAATTTCTGGAAGCGCTATTTGGCTATGGCACACGCGACGCCCGCCGAATGCATCAACTGGCGAACTCGGTCATCATCTTCGATGAAGTGCAGACCGTTCCCATCAGAATTACACACATGTTCACGACTGCCCTGCGCTTCTTGACTCATGACTGTGGCTCAACGGTTGTACTTTGCACGGCAACCCAGCCGCCGTTCGACAAGACGGGCAATCCCTATCGTGAACTGAGCATCCCCAAAGAAAACCATATCATCCAGAATGAACCAGGGTTGTTCAAACGATTGAAACGCGTCGAGGTCCACGACGAGCGCAAGCCAGGTGGCTTGACCAACGTCGAAATTGCTAATTTGGCAGAACAGGCTTTGCAGGAAAAAGGCAGTGTCCTGATTGTGGTCAATACACGCCCGTCCGCATTGGCATTGCATAAAGAAATCAAGGATAGAAATTTAGGTGTGAAAACTTACCATTTGAGTACCAACATGTGCCCTGCTCACCGCATGGATGTGCTGGAGAATAAGATTAAACCCAAGTTGAAAGCCAAAGAACCTGTGATTTGCGTCAGCACACAACTCATTGAAGCGGGCGTGGACATTGACTTTGGCGCGGTCATTCGTGCGCTGGCGGGATTAGATTCGATTGCCCAATCCGCAGGACGTTGCAATCGTCACGGGATGCGCGAGGATGGAGGGAGCGTGTGGGTGGTTAATCCACAGGAAGAAAATCTTGACCGATTAAAGGATATCAAAGTCGGACGAGAACATGCCCAAACGGTTCTTGATGATTTCAGGATTGCCCCTGATTCTTTCGGGAATGACCAAATCGGATTGGACGCGATTGCTACATATTACAATCAATACTATCACTCGCAAAAAGACAAAATGGACTACCCTGTAGGCAAGAATTCGTCAGTAGAGCGAGACGATAATTTGTTTAGCTTGCTTTCGCTAAATGAACTCTCGACCAATGCCTTTCAGGCAAGCCATCATTCTGCGCCAGATATTCTATTGCGGCAGTCTTTCCGAACCGCCAATGGAGAGTTTCGCGTGATTGATTCGCTCACACGTGGCGTGATTGTGCCATACAAAGATGGCTATAGAATCATTACGGAGTTATGCGGCGCGTTTGGGTTGGAAAAACAGGGCAAGTTGCTCAAACAAGCACAGCGATATTCAGTTAATTTGTTCACATATCAATTCGATCAACTATTTAAAGCAGGAGCCATCAAGGAGGTGCAACCCGAAGCAGGCATTTACCATCTCAATGAGCAATATTACACCGAAGAGTTTGGCTGGAGCGACGAGCCAGTCAGCGACATGACAGTACACATAGAGTAAAGGAGGTCTCGATGCAATATCAAAACAGCGTTCCATTCAAGGTGTGGGGCAGGTATGCCTTATTTACCGATCCGCTGACCCGCATTGGCGGCGAAAAATATTCTTATCAAATTCCCACTTACGAGGCGTTAAAGGGAATTCTGAGCTCGGTATATTGGAAACCGACCATCGTGTGGATCATAGACAAAGTGCGGGTGATGAAGCCCATCCGCACACAGCCGCGCGGCGCAAAGCCCATCAAGTATCAATCAGGCGGAAACGACCTGTCCATTTACACCTATCTCGCCGATGTGGAGTATCAGGTACAGGCGCGTTTCGAGTGGAACGAAAATCGCCCCGACCTGACGCACGACCGCAATGAAAACAAGCACCACTGCGTCGCAAAGCGCATGATCGAGCGCGGCGGCAGGCGGGATGTCTTTCTCGGCACACGCGAATGTCAGGGGTATGTTGTCCCTTGTGAATTTGGCGAAGGTGAAGGTTTTTACGACAACTACCCTGGTGAAATGTCCTACGGGTTGATGTTCCACGGCTTCGATTATCCCGATGAAAACAAACCTGGCGAGTTCTGGGCGCGGTTTTGGGAACCAAAAATGGACAAGGGCGTGATTCAGTTCATTCACCCGAAGGATTGCAAAGTTCGCAAGTTCGTCCGTCCAATGAAAGCCAACCCGCCTGAAACGGTAGGGTTGCAAGAAGAAGGCTTATTGGAAGGGGCCGAAGAAGAGGAGGGCGTGAGATGAACTGGATTCAAAGCTTGTATGAAACGTATGAGAATTGCCAGCACATGATTGGCGTTATTGAAGAAGACGAAGAAGGCAAAGACCAGGTGCCGCTTCTACCGATTTGCCACACCACACAAAAAGCGCAAATTGAAATCACGCTTGACTCAAAAGGCAATTTCAGACGCGCTCGCGTATTGAGTAAGAACGAAGCGCGTACAATTATTCCTTGCACCGAGAAATCAGCGGGACGCACGAGTGGCGAGGCGGCGCACCCCCTTTGCGATAAATTACAGTACATTGCGAAGGATTACAAGGGATATTTAGCAGAAAAAAACGAATGGGCGAGTTGGTTGCAACTAAATAAGCTTGTTGGATTGGATTATAAAAAAAATATAGAAAATAAAGACTCTTATTTCAATTCATATCAAGAGTTGTTATCTGTCTGGCTCAAAAGTAATACGCCCGCAAAAGTACGCACTATTTACGAATATGTGCAAAAAGGCAATACCATCGGCGATTTGATAGCCAATCGCGTGTTGTTCGCCGATGAACGAGGCAAACTCTATGCCCGACGCCCCTTTGAAAAGGGCAAAAATGCTCAAACAGATATATTTGATTTACTACCTGGCAGTATCAACGCAAAAACTGGAAAACTCGAAAGTTGGCAAGCAGACGCCTTTGTACGTTGGAGAGTTGAAATTGGCAATGAAATAGCGGAAGTCTGGAATGACCCTGATGTAACTCGGTCTTGGATTGACTATTACTCATCAACGAAGCAAACAAAATCCTTGTGCTATGTGACAGGTGAAGAAAGTTTTACAGCTGACCAACATCCCGCCAAAATTCGGAATGACGCCGACAAAGCAAAACTTATCGCGTCAGGTAAATCAGTTGACAAGAATGGGAAAATCAAGGTTGACGATGGTTGTGGTTTTACCTTTCTTGGACGATTTACCTATCCTGATCAAGCCGCAACTGTCGGATTTGAAACAACGCAAAAAGCCCATTTTGCACTTCGCTGGTTGATGAATCGTCAGGGATACGTCAAAGGTGATTTGGGAATCGTTGCATGGGCGACATCAGGCGCAATACTCATTCAGCCTACTGATGATCCAATCGACATGCTGGATAAGGATGCGCCCACCGAAGAAAGCAAAACCGCCGACACCGCGCAGGATGTTGCCATCCGCCTGAAAAAGAAAATCGCTGGCTACCGTAAGGAAATTGGTGAGCGTGGAGATGTGGTCGTCATGGCGGTGGATTCAGCCACGCCAGGGCGTTTGTCTATCGTCTATTACCGCTCTCTGAAAAGCTCCGAGTTTCTGGAACGAATCGAAAACTGGCACGCGACCTGTGCCTGGCGGCACACTTACCACGCCATCGAAGTACAAGATGATAAAGGGACGAGCAAAAAACTCTACATCCCATTTGACGGCGCGCCCGCTCCTGCCGACATTGCTGAAGCCGCGTATGCAAACAATCGCAATGGCAAGTTCGAACTGGATGACAAACTCAAGAAAGCCACTGTCAAACGCCTGCTCCCTTGCATTGTGGATGGACAGCCCATACCCCGTGATTTGGTCGAGTCGGCGGTCAGGCGTGCATCCAACAGAATTGGATTAGAAAAATGGCAATGGGAGAAAACATTGAGCATTGCCTGCGCACTGTTCAGAAAACAAAAAGAAGGAAAGGAGAAATTTGAAATGTCACTCGATGAAACCCGTAACACAAGAGATTACCTCTTTGGCAGACTCCTTGCCATTGCCGACGTAATGGAGGAACGCACGCTATCGGATGCCGAGAAAAAACGCCCAACCAATGCCACCCGCTACATGCAACAATTTTCCCAGCGTCCCTTCAGCACGTGGAAACAAATTCATGAATTGCTTACACCCTATTTCATGCGACAAGGTGATAAAGCGTTTTACTACAAACGTTTGATTGAGCAAGTTAAAGGCTTGTTCACATCTCCAGAAGAATTCACTCGTAACAAACCGCTGACGGGCGAATATTTGCTCGGTTACTACTGCCAGCGACAAAAGATGTGGGAGAAGAAAGAAAAGCCCGCCTCTGAAGAAAACGACAACCCCATCTCAAACTAAAAATCTAACCATTTCATCATCAAAAGGAGACTTCCCCATGACTACCCTCTCGAAGAAAATTGACTTTGCTGTGATCTTGACTGTCAACCATGCCAACCCCAACGGCGATCCGCTCAACGGTAACCGCCCGCGTACCACTTACGAAGGCTTTGGCGAAATGTCCGATGTTTCTATTAAGCGCAAAATTAGGAATCGCTTGATGGAAATGGGGCAGTCTATCTTCGTTCAATCGGATGATAACAAAGTAGATGGTTACCCCAGCCTGCGGGCAAGAGCAGAGGGAGAATTAGGCAAAGATGTCTGGAAAGACAAAGATTTGGCAACTAAAGAATCGTGTAATAAGTGGATTGATGTGCGCGCTTTTGGACAGCTTTTTGCTTATAGTGAAGGCGCAAAAGGTGAAGGCGTTTCGATTGGTATTCGCGGACCTGTTTCAATTCACTCAGCTTTTTCAGTTGCCTCAGTTTTAGATCGCACTTCAAGTATCCAAATTACTAAAAGTGTCAAAGGCGATGTAAAGGACAAAGCCTCAGACACTATGGGTATGAAACATCGTGTAGAACATGGTGTGTATGTATTCTACGGGAGTATGAATCCGCAACTCGCAAGTAAGACTGGCTTTTCGGATGACGATGCGCAAGCCATCAAGGAAGCCCTGCGAACCCTGTTTGTGAATGACGCTTCATCTGCTCGTCCTGAGGGAAGCATGGAAGTTCACAAGGTCTTTTGGTGTGAGCACAATAGCCCCAACGGACAATATTCTTCCGCCAAAGTTCACCGTTCGCTAAGTGTGAAGCCGAACAAGGAAGAGCCAAAAGATATCGAAGACTATGATATTAAATTTGATAAACCAGATGGCTTGAACTGTGAAGAGATTGACGGCGAGTAATTATGCTAATAGGTGACAGTCACTTCAAAAGTGACTGTCACCTACCAAATACCATGACCGAATACACCCAAGACGACCTCTTGCCCCTTTCGGGCATCCAGCACTTCCTGTTTTGTCGCAGGCAGTGGGCGCTCATCCACATCGAACAGCAGTGGAAGGAGAACGTGCTCACTGCCGAGGGCAGGATCATGCACAAGCGCGCGGATGACCCCTTCTTCACCGAAACGAGAAATGGAGTCGTCACCGCGCGTTCCGTGCCTGTGGCGTCGTATCGGCTGGGGCTGTCTGGCGTGTGTGACGTGGTTGAGTTCAAGGCGTCGGCAGATGGAGTGAGTTTGCCCAATCGGGAAGGTCTATATTTGCCCTCCCCCATCGAGTACAAACGCGGCAAGGAAAAGCGCGATCACAGTGACGAGACTCAACTCTGCGCCCAGGCGATGTGTTTGGAAGAGATGCTGTCAACGAGCATTTCACGCGGATATTTGTATTACGGCGAGACCCGTCACCGCGTGGAGATCGAGTTCACATCTGAGTTACGAACGCTCGTGCAGGACATGTCCGCTGAGATGCACAATTATTTCAGCCGCGGCTATACCCCGAAGGTCAAGACCCATAAAGGCTGCCGCTCCTGTTCATTGGCGGATATTTGTTTGCCAGTCTTGCAAGAGAAAGTCATTGCGGCGTCGAAGTACATCAAACAGAATATAGAAGATTCATAAAACCTCGGTGGTTGAGTAGCCGCGCTCTTGTTCTTCGCGGCATATCGAAACCACCAGTAAGCAGTGAACATCTTGTAACAGGATTTCTCTTGAAATGTAGTGGTTTCGATACGGGCAAAAAGAGCATTCACCCTACTCAACCACCGAGGCACGATGATAACCCATGAAACATCTTGGAAATGTCCTCTACATCACCACGCCCGAAGCTTTTCTTTCACTTGACGGCGAGAATGTCGTCATCAAGAAAGAAGATGAGCAAGGCGCTAACACGTCCACGCGGCTGCCTTTGCATAACCTTGAGAACATCGTCTGTTTTACGTGGCAGGGAGCCAGCCCCGCATTGATGGGCGCGTGTGCTGATCGAAACATCGGGCTGACCTTCCTCACCCCCAATGGACGTTTTCAGGCGCGGGTCACGGGTCGGGTGAAGGGAAATGTCCTGCTGAGGAAGAAACAGTTTGAATGGTCGGAGAAAGAGGCGCAGAGCATTCCCATCGCTCAATCCTTTTTGTTGGGGAAAATCTCCAACAGTCGCAAAGTCCTCGAACGCGCCATCCGCGATCATGCCATGCTGGTGGATGTCGAAGCGCTGACGGGTGCATCCAATTTTATGAAGGAGACTCTCAAGGCGATCCCGCAATGCAACTCCACCGCCGACCTGATGGGGTTTGAAGGAAGCGCGGCAAAGATTTACTTTGGCGTGTTCGACCATTTGATTCTGCAACAGCGCGACGATTTTTTCTTCAAGGAACGGAATCGCCGTCCGCCTTTGGATAACATGAACGCGCTGCTTTCTTTCCTTTATACGTTGTTGACGAATGAAACCGCCTCCGCCTTGGAGACAGTTGGTCTTGACCCCTTTGTCGGTTTTCTACACCGAGACCGCCCTGGGCGTCCGTCGCTCGCGCTCGACCTGATGGAAGAGTTGCGCCCTGTGCTGGTGGATCGCTTGGCATTGTCGCTGGTGAACCGCAAGCAGATCAGCGGCAAAGGGTTCACGCAAAAAGAAAGTGGCGGCGTGTTGATGGATGATGACACGCGCAAAGCCGTGTTGGTTGCCTGGCAGGAACGCAAGAAAGAGGAACTCATGCACCCATACATCAAAGAGAAGATTCCGTTTGGGTTGCTTCCTCATGTTCAAGCCATGTTGCTTGCCCGTCACTTGCGCGGCGATCTGGATGCCTACCCGCCGTTCTTTTGGAATTAACAAGAGACCCTAAAGGTCTTAAAGACCTTTAGGGTCTATACAGGAAATTCGATATGATGGTCCTCATCACCTACGATGTCAAAACCGAAACGAAAGCAGGGCAATCCCGTCTGCGGCGTGTCTCCAAGAAGTGCCAGGATTATGGTCAACGCGTGCAGAACTCTGTCTTTGAATGCCTGATTGACCCTGCCCAACTCAAAGAGTTGCAAGACAAGTTGCTCAAGATCATAGACCCCGAAGTGGACTCGCTGCGCTACTACTATCTCGGCGATAATTGGAAAAGCCGCGTCGAACACATCGGCGCGAAACCAAGCATTGATTTGGAAGGGACGATCATCACTTAGTTTCTTCGCGCTGAGTGGAGGTCGAATGCAATTTGAGACCGCAGTCGAAGCGCCCTTGCGAACCCAATGCGCGCATAAAGTCACGCTCAGGTTCGCAGGCAAATCCGCACTTTAACAACCGAATATTTCCGTAAAAACTGAGTTTTTGTGAATTTTGCAGGTAGAATAGATAGTAGCAAGACCAATATCTGGCGGTAAGGATATTTTTTTACCCAGATGTTGCGGTCGCTCTCTTCATTGAGAGCGTGGATTGAAACTCCTGTGATTCCTGCGGTTTTCTCTGCAACGCAGTCGCTCTCTTCATTGAGAGCGTGGATTGAAACCCTGCAATATCGTCAGTGTTGCCTTCAGTTCACGTCGCTCTCTTCATTGAGAGCGTGGATTGAAACTTGCTCGGTCATGCGCTTGATTGCCATTGTCTTGTCGCTCTCTTCATTGAGAGCGTGGATTGAAACTGTCAGACGGGCGTACTTGCCGCGATATACGTAGTCGCTCTCTTCATTGAGAGCGTGGATTGAAACATTTTGTGAGAAGTCGAACATTTGGAATTTTGGGTCGCTCTCTTCATTGAGAGCGTGGATTGAAACGCTAATCCAAATTATAAGCGGATTACATAATCGGGTCGCTCTCTTCATTGAGAGCGTGGATTGAAACTGATTGATCTCACCGTTCCGAACCGCCTCACCAAGTCGCTCTCTTCATTGAGAGCGTGGATTGAAACGCCAGCCGCGCGGCGTGCATCTCGTGCGCAGTCTCGTCGCTCTCTTCATTGAGAGCGTGGATTGAAACCGCTAACCATGCCTGCCTGCCAAACCGTTTGCGGTCGCTCTCTTCATTGAGAGCGTGGATTGAAACGTCATGGCGGCGGCTAACACAGCGTGCACTGGACGTCGCTCTCTTCATTGAGAGCGTGGATTGAAACAACAGCCTTGTGAAACTTGGCGATAGCATTGAACGTCGCTCTCTTCATTGAGAGCGTGGATTGAAACGTTTACGATGGCGCAAGGTTGGCGGCACAAGCCGGTCGCTCTCTTCATTGAGAGCGTGGATTGAAACATGTCCGGGCTGATGCACCAGGACATCGGACTTTGGTCGCTCTCTTCATTGAGAGCGTGGATTGAAACCTTTTCCAATTGGTACACCTATTACATTTGTAAAGTCGCTCTCTTCATTGAGAGCGTGGATTGAAACATATAGCCTGCTTCCTTGCAGACAAAGGAGTCAAGTCGCTCTCTTCATTGAGAGCGTGGATTGAAACCGTCTCAGCCCACCCACTACCACTAACCTAAACGTCGCTCTCTTCATTGAGAGCGTGGATTGAAACACCGATAGCGATTACGCAGAACTTGTCATGCTCGGTCGCTCTCTTCATTGAGAGCGTGGATTGAAACTTCTATTGGCGTTTATGATACCAAGAAACAAGAGGTCGCTCTCTTCATTGAGAGCGTGGATTGAAACCATCTGATCAAGACCATCTCGATCATCAACCAGTCGCTCTCTTCATTGAGAGCGTGGATTGAAACAGGGAGATAGTGTTGTATTTCGTGATAGGTTCAGTCGCTCTCTTCATTGAGAGCGTGGATTGAAACTTTCATGCGTCGCCTTGATTGCCTTTCATTGCGGTCGCTCTCTTCATTGAGAGCGTGGATTGAAACAAAACAACATATCACAAGTATCTTTTGTCTCTTGTCGCTCTCTTCATTGAGAGCGTGGATTGAAACGTCCATCCTGCATATCAGCAGTGGTGCGAAGTCATGTCGCTCTCTTCATTGAGAGCGTGGATTGAAACCCAAGCACCCGCCGCTGGTTACGCAAACCGTTGGTCGCTCTCTTCATTGAGAGCGTGGATTGAAACATAAATATGTTACGTATGGCAAGCGTTGTAATGCAGTCGCTCTCTTCATTGAGAGCGTGGATTGAAACTTGGCAGAATCTCCCTGTTAGCGACCCTGATAGGTCGCTCTCTTCATTGAGAGCGTGGATTGAAACCTCATGCCTGGATAATACATCAAAACTGACAAGTCGCTCTCTTCATTGAGAGCGTGGATTGAAACCGCAGCAACAGGCTCGAACTTCTTGGCGATCTCCGTCGCTCTCTTCATTGAGAGCGTGGATTGAAACATCGGTCAGTTCTTCGACGTCGAGCGGCATCACGGTCGCTCTCTTCATTGAGAGCGTGGATTGAAACTTGTCTTTGATTCAAGATAACGATGTCGCCGTCAGTCGCTCTCTTCATTGAGAGCGTGGATTGAAACACTACGTCATTCGAAAAACGTAAGAAGCGTCAGGGTCGCTCTCTTCATTGAGAGCGTGGATTGAAACAAGGATGATCTATATCGCAACGGGAAGATTGCTCCCGTCGCTCTCTTCATTGAGAGCGTGGATTGAAACTCTGGAAACGGCAAGCCCTATGAGCCGTTCTGGAAGTCGCTCTCTTCATTGAGAGCGTGGATTGAAACCATAGGTGAAAGACTATCTAATTTGATGCAATCGAGTCGCTCTCTTCATTGAGAGCGTGGATTGAAACAGTCCTTTGAACGCACCGTAACCACCTTCCATGTCGCTCTCTTCATTGAGAGCGTGGATTGAAACTAATTAACGGGGGGAAAGGTAGAACATGCGTTCCAGTCGCTCTCTTCATTGAGAGCGTGGATTGAAACCTCGATGACTGCCAATTTCAACTGCTACACTGTCAAGTCGCTCTCTTCATTGAGAGCGTGGATTGAAACATGCTCTGGAAGGGAAAGAAACGCCGCCTGAATGGTCGCTCTCTTCATTGAGAGCGTGGATTGAAACGATAAACTGCGAACTGTTGCCATAAGATTGCCTGTCGCTCTCTTCATTGAGAGCGTGGATTGAAACACCGAGGCGAGTCCCCGAGATTCGTACTGCAAGTCGCTCTCTTCATTGAGAGCGTGGATTGAAACATGGCATAAATGCCATTGGTGTTGTCAGTGGTCGTCGCTCTCTTCATTGAGAGCGTGGATTGAAACTTTTGGCAACTGTGATATGACAGGTGTTTGGCGGTCGCTCTCTTCATTGAGAGCGTGGATTGAAACCCCATATAAATGTTAGGTGGCTGGCTACTTGTACGTCGCTCTCTTCATTGAGAGCGTGGATTGAAACTCGTTGAAGCCACCGAATTGACCGCAGATGGCAAGTCGCTCTCTTCATTGAGAGCGTGGATTGAAACATCTCGTAAAGGTTGTCAGACGGGCAGAGGAAATACGTCGCTCTCTTCATTGAGAGCGTGGATTGAAACTTCACAAGCGCTTCGGTGCTGTACTTGTCTATTGGGTCGCTCTCTTCATTGAGAGCGTGGATTGAAACTTGGTCAGCTCATCCACACCGATGCCTGCAAACTCTGGTCGCTCTCTTCATTGAGAGCGTGGATTGAAACTTATCCGCGCCGGGCGTGTTTGATCTCGCCTCCAGGTCGCTCTCTTCATTGAGAGCGTGGATTGAAACAATCTGCTGCGTGGGTCGCTACGCTGGGTCGGTATGTCGCTCTCTTCATTGAGAGCGTGGATTGAAACTTCCGCAACAACAACCAGGGCAGTGTTGACCTTGAGTCGCTCTCTTCATTGAGAGCGTGGATTGAAACGACTAGCACGGTGTCGCAATATGGACACAAGATGGTCGCTCTCTTCATTGAGAGCGTGGATTGAAACGCTATTCATTCCGTCAACACGGTCAAGCAGGTCGTGTCGCTCTCTTCATTGAGAGCGTGGATTGAAACATAACTGATGGTATTCCGGTCGCGCATTGCCTCGGTCGCTCTCTTCATTGAGAGCGTGGATTGAAACAATACACATCCCCCAGGTCAAAAAACTGATCTGGGGGATGGAAAAATCTATTTTTACTTTTCGAGAGGCAAGAGCCGCTGGCTACTTCTTGGGTGGTTTTGGCTTCTCTTTCTTTTTCTTCTTCTTTTCCTTGTTCTTCCCCTTCTGTTCCTTGTTTGCCATGGTAAACTCCTTTCCAAAAACCAACGCAGTTGATCTTTGAACAAAATGTTAAAGTCTTTGCGCAAGGCAAAGACACCGACAAATCCTTCTGTTCTTGCAAATTATATCACCAGCAAAATTAATTCAACAATATGATTTGCCGGTATGAGGTCGCACCCGAGTGACGCGCCTTCCAAAATTTCCTCCTTGATAAAATAGAACATTTATTCTATAATCGGATTATGAACCCGCTCGAAACCCTCAAGGAATTGTCTTCACAAATGTCTTTCGAAGGCGATGGGGAACCACCTTTTGACACATTGAGACGCAATACAAGCCGAGCCTCCAGTTTACCGCGCCTCTCTTCCCCACCTCCAGCCCTTCGATTGAACTCAGGACAAGCCTGCTTCAGTCCGAAGGAGAAGGATCAAGCCTTTGTGCACCCCGCTCAACTCCCCAATGGACACAAGATCCTGCTCTTGAAAACCCTGCTTTCATCGGCATGTGAACGCGATTGTTTTTATTGCCCCTTTAGAGCAGGCAGAGATTTCCGCCGCGCCACTTTTAAGCCTGATGAATTCGCGGATTTGTTCATTAAAATGAATCTGGGCGGGTTAGCCGAAGGTGTGTTCCTCAGCTCCGGGCTGGCAGGCGGCGGAGTCCGTACACAGGATAAACTTCTAGACACGGCAGAACTCCTGCGCAAGAAATATCAATATCGCGGGTATCTTCATTTAAAGATCATGCCAGGCGCAGAAAAAGATCAGGTCTATCGCGCCATGCAACTCGCCAACCGTGTCTCGGTTAATCTCGAAGCCCCAAATACGGAGCGGCTTGCAAAACTTGCGCCGCATAAGATTTTTATTGAAGAGTTGTTGCAACCATTGAAATGGGTTGAGGAGATTCGCCGGAGTGAACCGGCTTACAAATTTTGGAAAGGACGCTGGCCTTCCACTGTGACGCAATTCGTAGCCGGCGGCTCCGATGAAAGCGACCTTGAACTGCTTACCATCACAAACTGGCTGAATAAAAATGTGCGTTTGAAGCGTGCGTATTTTTCTGCATTCCATCCCATTCGAGATACGCCGCTTGAAAACAAACCCGCTGTTGACCCCATGCGCGAGCATCGCTTATACCAGGCATCATTCTTGCTGCGCGATTATGGTTTTGATCTCGAAGACCTGCCCTTCACAAACGAAAGCAACCTGCCCCTCCACGCCGACCCCAAGCAAGCCTGGGCGGAAATGAATCTGATCGATCAACCGATTGAACTCAATCGAGCGGAAAAGCGGGAGTTGATCAAAATACCCGGCATTGGCATCAAAGGCGCAGAAGCCATCCTGAATGCGCGCAGAATGAAACGATTACGCGATCTCTCCTCATTAAAGAAACTCGGCATCATCGCAGAGCGGGCTGCCCCCTATATTCTATTGGACGGACGCAAAGCCATAACGCAGATGAAATTATTTTAGGTTTATCACATCAACCCGATCACTTTTCGCAACAGCCGCCTTTGTTTGCTCTTCACAACGACATGATCAATAACAATTTAATTGCATATTTTATTAATGATGAAATATTATTCTCGAACAATATAACCTTAAATTATTTAAACATGCCCCGTTTACCCTTGCAATTAAATAGATTATGGCTATACTAAAACAATATGATGCCAGTTTAGATTGGCATCCAGGAGAATAAAAATAATGGCAACAATGATGGAAACCCTTAGCATTAAAACAGAAAATAAATTTAGGACTTTAATATCAAAACAAGCCTACCGAAAGGGTCAAGTGATCTGCTCCATGCCCAGTGAAAATATCATGGATAAGCCAAACCGCTTCACCGTGCAGATCGCTCGCGACAAGCATACACACGTCGGAAAACTTGCCGCCCTCAATCATTCCTGTGATCCCAATGTCATTCTAGATACAGATAAAATGTTGATGATCGCCCGCCGCGATATAAAAAAAGACGAGGAACTTTCCTTCTTCTATCCATCCACGGAATGGGAAATGCAGGCCCCCTTCATTTGTTTGTGCGGCGCATCAAACTGCATTCATGTGGTGGCTGGCGCGCGCTTCCTGCCGCTTTCCACCCTCGAGAATCATTACCTCAACCCGCACATCCGCGATATGATGATCGAGTTGCTCAAAAACACAAAACAGCATCTAAAGAAATTGCAGGAAAGCTAATGGCAAATCTCCGAGTTCTTGAAAACTCGGAGATTTTTTTGGTCAACCCTTTCGATGAAACTTAAGCAAGGTGTAGGCGTCCGTCCACGGCTTGCCCAAGCGATGATTATCTGAAACGACGACCTTGCTGAATTTCTGCGCGATGGTCGGCAGGGAAGCCGCCAGCGCCCCCCAATCTTCGGAGAGAACGGCATTCTTCATTCTGTCGGCATATTGCCCCGCCCACATCCACTCCATGCGGAATTTATCGGCTTTCACCCAATAATCCCTTTTCTCCCATGCCGCCACGGAGACGTCTATTCCATCAGCAATGGACTGTAGGGCCAGCGCAATAAAAGCAGCCTGGTCCTTTGTTTCTGAAGTCACATTGGATTGTTTCGCCAGTTCGCGAATACACAATACAATCGACTTTGTCAAACGAGTCCGTTCTTTTCCAACAGAATCCAGGTTGATGATGCGGCTCAATGATATTCTCCAAGATCGATGTGGTTTATAGAAGCGCGATTATAACGCCTGTTTGATATACTTTGGGCATCGTCCATCCTGGGATAAAATATTCCCCACTCAATATGGCCCATCCAATCACTGCCATCATATTTGACTTTGGAAATGTGCTCGTCAAATGGGATGCCCGCAACCTGTACAAACGCTTCTTTCCCGACCTCAGGGCTGTTGACTCTTTTCTCGAGGAGATTCGCTTCCAAGAATGGAATGCCCTTCAGGATGCGGGGCGCCCTTTCAGGGAGGGCATTGCCGAACTATCCAAACAATTCCCACAATACGCAAAACTGATCGAGGCGTATGACACCCATTGGGAGGAAAGTATCTCGGATACAATTATCGAAACGGTGCAAATAGTTCAATCGCTCAAGAAGGCAGGATGGAATCTTTACCTGTTGAGTAATTTTTCTGTGGAAAAGTTCGGCCTGATCCAAATGCGATACAAATTTCTGCAGTGCTTCGACGACCTGATCATTTCTGGGGAACACAAACTGGTCAAACCCGACCCTGCCATTTTTGAATTAACATTAGGAAAAATCGATCGCAAGGCAGGTGAATGTCTGTTCATTGACGACTCCCTCCCCAATATTGAAGCCGCGCGCAAAATAGGACTACAGGTCATCCATTATCACGACCCAATGCAATTAAGCAAGGCCCTGAAAAATCTATCCATTAATGGAAAGTAAGAAATGAACAATAACCTCCAACAATCCATGCTAGAAGCAATTGAAAAGGAACTGCAACACCAGGTCGCAAGGCTCGACCAACCGCGCAGCCGTCAATTCCATGAGATGCTCACCTATCATATGGGCTGGACAGGCGAAGGCGCTGGTTCACATGCGGCAGGTAAACGCATTCGCCCGCTGTTGACTTTGCTTGTAGTGGTTGCTAGTAATAGTAGTGGTGGTGATGATGCATATTGGCTACGCGCAGTTTCATCAGCCGCAGCAATTGAACTGATCCACAATTTTTCACTCGTCCACGATGATATTCAAGATAACTCAGTTATGAGGCGCGGACGATCAACAGTCTGGGCCAAATGGGGTGCGCCAATGGCAATCAATGTTGGCGATGCGTTGTTTGTAATTGCAAATCAAGCCATTCTGGATCTGGCAAAATATTATCCTGCTGAGATCGTTGTAAAAGCGGCGGGGATTCTTAATGAGAATTGCCTCGATCTGACCCGCGGCCAATACCTCGATATGTCTTATGAAAAGCGCAAAGATCTGAGTGTGGATGATTATTGGCCGATGATCGGGGGCAAGACCTCTGCCCTGCTTTCCAGTTGTACCCATATCGGGGCGCTTCTTGGTTACGCGAATGAGTCCAAGCAGGAGTCCTATCGCTTATTTGGGTATCACCTTGGTCGTGCATTTCAAGTCCAAGATGATATCCTTGGCATTTGGGGGGATGAAACAGTTACTGGGAAATCTGCCGCAAGCGACCTTGTGGAAGGAAAAAATTCATTGCCGATACTGTTTGCCCTCGAAAAAAATGGTGAATTTGCCAAAAGGTGGAGAGAGGGCCCGATCACAGGGAAGGATGTGCTGAAAGTATCCGCCTTGCTTGAGGATGAAGGCGCGAGGGATTATGCTGAAAAAATGTCTGAGGTGGAAACTCAAAAAGCATTGGGTTATCTAAAGCAGGCTGATCCTCGCGGTGAGGCGGGAGAGACGATGCTTGGGCTGGCAAACAAGCTGCTTAAACGGAATCAGTAACGGTCCACGAAAGATGCGTTTTTTCTCCATCAGGCTTGACATGCTTTTTCAGCGTAGCGTATAATCCGAGCCAATAACCACGCGGGTGTAGTTCAGTGGTAGAACGCTTGCTTCCCAAGCAAGATATCGTGGGTTCGAGTCCCATCACCCGCTCTGATCAACCACAGGAAATCCGGATATAATAGGCAATATTTTGGAGTGGTATTGGAAGAAACCAATTACTTCCCAATGATTGACCTGTCAGCAATGGGAATCACCATCCCCGTTTTAATATACAGGATAAAGGACAGCCATGTTGCTAACAATTGCCGTATCAAATGAAAAAGGCGGGGTTGCAAAAACAACAACCACTATCTCCGTGGGCGCCACCCTGGCGGAATTGGGAAATCGCGTGCTTCTCATTGACCTCGATGCGCAAGCCAACCTGACGCTTGGACTTGGGCTTGAACTGGGCGAATCCGAATTCACCTCCAGCGATATGATGCTCGATAATGTTCCCCTGCTCAGGGTGTGCCGAAAGACCGATGCGGAAAATCTAGACCTTATTCCTTCCAATCCACGCATCGAAACATCCGAACAGTTCCTGCCTGTGCGCACAAATTACACCACCATTTTGCAACAAGCCATTCAAGCCACAGACGAGATGCCCTATGATTACATCCTCCTGGATTGTCCCCCGGCCCTTGGAGCAATCACAAAAAATGCGCTTGCGGCGGCAGATCTGCTCGTCATTCCAACACAAGCAGAATATTTTTCGGCATATGCGCTCCGCAACATGATGTCCATGATCCGCAATATACGCGAGCAGGATAATCCCAATCTTGCTTACCGTATCCTGGTTACCATGCTGGATAACAGAAACCGCACACACCGCAACATTCACGAACAACTTCGCACTACCTTTGGAGAAGGGGTATTTAATACCGTTATTGAAATTGACACAAAATTACGGGAAAGCCCGATTGCCGGCGTGCCGATCACGCAGTATAAACCCAACGCGCGCGGTTCAGCGCAATATCGCATTCTCGCCCAGGAAATTATGGAATATGTAAAAGAAAAAGAATCCGAAATGTTGACTGGGGATGAGGCTTCCTGAATCCGCCACGCGGATTTGGCCAGACTAAAAGCAAAAACGTGACAGTCATCTCAGAGATGACTGTCACGTTTGATTCACGATCCAATTATCGTTCTCCCCCACTCTGATATAACACAATATTATCCAGTCACTCTTTCAGGGACAGCAACTCCTCCCCCGCAGCGGACTTTAACCGCCGCAGCGACGCGCCCCCACCCGTCCTCCCCCAAATCCGACTGATAAAATTATAGTGATAATAATAAGTTTCTATGTCGTATTTGGGGGAGGTGCCGAAGGCGGAGGGGGCTCTTTTCACAACTCTCCCTTAAACGCCCCTCCCTGCGGTCGCAGCACGGACGGCAGCAACCCGTCTAATTCCTCATGCATTTCGGTTTGCGAAGTAATTCAATCAAATTATACATTACCCCAAATGGTAAAATACCTAAATGACTGACACACCTGTCTCGAATACTCCTATCGAGATCACCATCATAGGCGGCGGACTCGCTGGCAGCGAAGCTGCATGGCAACTCGCTCAAAATAATATCAAAGTTAAACTCTACGAAATGCGACCATCCACTCCAACGGGCACGCATCTCACTGGCGACCTGGCTGAACTGGTCTGCTCGAACTCGCTCGGCTCAAACCTGCCTGACCGCGCTTCCGGCGTTCTGAAAAACGAGCTCAGGCATTTGAATTCAATGTTGCTCGAATGCGCCGAAGCCACGTCCCTCCCCGCGGGCGCGGCGCTGGCAGTTGACCGTGAAGCCTTCGCGCACATGGTCACAGAGAAAATACAAAGCCACCCAAACATCGAGATCATCCGCGCAGAGATGAAAGAGATTCCGCAAACGCCAGTCATCGTTGCCAGCGGACCGCTTACCTCCGAAAGCCTATCACAGTCCATTGCCAAGTTGAGCGGCGAAGAGCATCTTTTCTTCTTCGATGCCATTGCGCCGATTGTCCATGCTGAATCCATCAATATGGATATCGCTTTTCGCGCCTCGCGTTATTGCAAAGGCGATTCAGAGGAAGGCGACTACATCAACTGTCCTTTCACCAAAGATGAATATTATGCATTCGTCCATGCCCTGCAAAGCGCCGAGCGGATTGAACTGCGTTCATTTGAAGTTGCCACGCTGACAAGCGGAGCGGGCGTGAAGGCAGGGCAATTCTTTGAAGGTTGTCTGCCGATTGAGATCATCGCCGAACGTGGCACAGATTCACTTGCCTTCGGTCCCATGCGCCCTGTCGGTCTGCGAGACCCACGCACCCCTGCGGGAAAAAGACCCTATGCAGTTGTTCAGCTTCGTCAGGATAATCTTGCAGGCAGTCTTTATAATCTCGTTGGTTTTCAAACCAATCTAAAATTCCCCGAACAAAAACGTGTCCTGCGTATGATCCCCGGGTTGGAGAATGCCGAGTTCGAGCGCTTCGGTCAAATGCACCGCAATACTTTTATCGCTTCGCCAAAACTTTTGCGTCCCACACTGCAGCACATCACCCGCGACGATCTTTTCTTCGCGGGTCAGATCACTGGTGTCGAGGGCTACATGGGCAACATCGCTACCGGTCTGCTGGCGGGCATCAACGCCGCGCGCCTGTTCAAACACAAAATGCTTATCACCCTTCCGCGTGAAACCATGCTTGGCGCGCTATGTCATTACGTCACAAATGCCAGCCTCAAGGATTTTCAACCCATGAAAGCCAACTTCGGAATTCTGCCGCAACTTGAACTTGATAAAAAAACGGGCAGGCGGGAGCGCGGTCAACTCTATGCAGATCGGGCGGCGAATGTGCTTGATAGATATATAACATCGGTGGTTGAGTAGTCCCGAATGCTCTTTGAGGGACGTATCGAAACCACCAATTACAAGGAAACATGCAATTTGGTGGTTTCGATACGGGCGAGAAGAACACTCGCCCTACTCAACCACCAGGTTCATTTAGGAACAAAACATGACTAAACGCACCGCTATCATTTATTTAACTTTGATCTTCGCTCTTTTGGCTTTGGTTGCAAGCTGGTACATCGCATCCTTTCTTAACCGTGAGCCTGCTCCTGTTTCCTTTGACAGTACCCGCGCATATGCAGACGTGCAAACTCAAGTCTCTTTCGGGCCGCGCATTCCCGGGTCCGAGGGACATACCCAAATCCGCAAGTGGCTGCGCGCAGAGTTAGATTCCGCTGGCTGGGCGGTTGAAGTCCAACAAATGGAACGCCTGGGACATCCCATTTACAACATCATCGCAAAAAGAAATGACCTTGCACCTGAGATCATTCTCGGTGCACATTACGACACGCGCATGATTGCCGATAACGACCCCGACCTGACCAAAAGAACTGAACCAGTCCCTGGCGCAAATGACGGCGCTTCAGGTGTGGCTGCATTGCTTGAACTGGCACGCTCATTACCAATAGAAACTGTCCCCGTTTGGCTGGTCTTCTTTGATGCCGAAGACAACGGCCGCATCGCAGGCTGGGATTGGATTTTAGGTTCACGCGCCTTCGTTGAGGAAATATCCGTTAAACCGCGGGCAGTTGTCATCGTAGACATGATCGGCGACGCAGACCTAAATATCCATCTCGAAAAGAATTCAGATGTCGCCATCCGTACAGAGATCTGGTCCATGGCTGAAAAACTTGGCTACGGCAAACAATTTATCAACACAGAAAAATACAGTATGGTGGATGACCACACACCCTTTCTCGAAGCAGGCATCCCCGCCGTAGACCTGATTGACTTTGACTATCCCTACTGGCACACCACTCAGGACACGCCCGACAAAGTCTCCACTGAAAGCCTGCAAGCTGTCGGCGAAACATTATGGCAATGGATCGTGGAACAACCTAAATAACATGTCGCTGCGAGGGCGCTCTTGCTCCGTGTCCTTTTTGCGGCCCGAAGCATCCCCTATTACGAGGAGATTGCTTCGACATCATCTTTTTTTCCCTTTGTGTTCCTTTGTGCCCTTTGTGGTAAAAGCGTTTTTAACCGATATGGTCAAAAATCTAAACAGGGCGTAAACTTGGAAAATGAACATTCAGGATTCTCTGCAAAAAATTCGCACTCCCTGGATGGAACGCATCTCCCGCGAACTGACGAGCGGCGAAGGTGTTCGCGTTGATTTTTCGGAACAACTTGGTAAAAAAAACCTGCACTCGAGCGGCAGGACAAAATTTAAAGGCGGCGGGCTCGGTCTCGGGCTTCCCATCACGCGCGGTATTATCGAGGCGCATGGTGGCACGATCTGGGTTGAATCGGAAGGTTACGACGAACTAAAATTACCAGGCTCAATTTTTCAGATCTTATTGCCTACGCGCAGTGCGCCAACAGACCCAACGATGACCAAATTTTTTGGACCGTTTCAATAACCTCCGGAATCGGGAGTAAAAATCAGTGACAAAGAAAATCCCTCATCCAACAACTCCACGGCGTGAACGCGCTTTTCTCGTCGGTGTTGAATTTTACGGGAAACAACAACTCCTCAACCTTGAAGATTCACTCGCAGAACTTACCTTGCTGGCCGATACCGCCGGCGTGGACGTCGTCGGTGAGTTAACTCAAAAACTTCAGCGTCCGCATGTTGTAACCTACATTGGCCCAGGCAAGGTTGTCGAATTAAAAGCGCTGGCTGAGGAGACACTGGCTGACGTTGTCATCTTTGATGACGAACTTTCACCGCGCCATCAACGTGAATTGGAAAAAGCGCTGGGGCTGACCATCCGTGTGATTGACCGCACCGCGCTCATTTTGGATATCTTCGCGCAACACGCCCACACCCGTGAGGGGATGCTGCAAGTGGAACTCGCTCAATACGAATACAACCTGCCGCGTCTGACTCGCGCCTGGACTCACCTTGAGAGACAGGCTGGCGGCGGAGGTGGACGCGCCGGCTCTACGGGCGGAGTTGGACTGCGCGGACCCGGTGAAACTCAACTTGAGGTGGATCGGCGCGGTATCCGTAATCGCATTACCCACATCAAGCATGAGCTCGAAAAAGTGGAAGCCCACCGCATGAGATACCGCGCCCAGCGCAAACGTTCGCGCATCCCCATCGTTGCTTTGGTTGGTTATACCAATGCGGGCAAATCCACTTTGCTCAATCGGCTTGCTAAGTCTGAAGTTTATGTCGCAAATCAATTGTTTGCCACATTAGACCCCACCACCCGTCGCGTGCAATTGCCCGGAGATGATTTGGCCCTAGTCACAGATACGGTTGGTTTCATTCAAAAGTTACCCACTTCGCTTGTGGCCGCATTCCACGCCACGCTCGAGGAAATAGCAGAAGCCGATCTGCTCCTGCATATCGTGGATATTTCACACCCCAACGCGCTCGGTCAATTCCAGGCGGTGCAGGAAACGCTGGCAGAAATAGACGCGGACCATATTCCCATGGTAACTGCCTTGAACAAAGCCGATCGCCTTAATCATCCAGAAAATGCGCGCGAAATATTGGAAAACTTTCCCAAGTCTGTCGCCATCTCTGCATTGACTGGCATAGGGATTCCGGGCCTGCTTTATCTTATCCACGAGGAGTTATTTGAAGCATACACACCCGTGCATGTCAGGCTGCCCTACAAGGAAGGCGCATTGATCTCCCTCTTTCATGAACTTGGTTTGGTGGAGCGTGTTGAACATGAGCGCGGCGGCGTGGTCATACAAGGACGCATCCCCGGCAGACTATTAGCGCAATTTTCCCCCTGGCAGGCAAAGCCAATGCCGGCCGAGAACACTCTTGAAAATGTCCAAGAAGGCGGCAAGGAGGAAGTATGATCTCAAGATTATTGGATATCCTGTCCGATTTCCTTGCGCACCGAAAAGGTCTTCTTCCGATCATTGGTATTTTTCTCATTATCTGCAATTTACTCCTGCAGTTTATCTCTCCAGGAAATCTACTCTCTGCCACCGACCTGCTCCTGCACCTGGGTTTGATCATCGCTATTTTTGGGCTGATACTCTCAAGAGCTTTATGATTCCAATCCCCGGGACCGATCTAAATTTAGTTCACAAATGCTTTCATCCATTTCAGGTACTACCCTCCTCAACCAATATCACGTTGAAGAATTTGTTACACTCACCCCACTTGGAGAACTCTATCGCGCGACGGATGTGCGCAGCGGCAAATCACTTGCGCTGACACTGCTCGCAAAAACAATTTCCGATAATGCAGAAGCCGTCAAGGAGCTTGAAGCGGAGGCCGTCAAACTTCAAAGCATTTCTCATCCAAATCTCACTAAATACCTGGGATTATATCGGACACCCACGCTCGCCTTTCTGCTTGAAGAATGGGTTGACGGTCCATCCATGCTCAATTTGCTTGAAAAAGGGCCCGTCAGCCTCAGCGAGGCGCTTACGTACGCAAAATCCATTTGCAGTGCCCTCGCTGTGCTGCATAAACACAATTATTTACATCTCAATCTTGCGCCTGAACTAATTCATATCAACCAGCGCGGCGAAATCCTGGTAGGCGGCCTTGCAGGTGCTCTTCCCAAAGGGGTTAAGAATCCGCGCAGACTCAGCATATATCCACAAACATACACGTCCCCGGAGCAACTGAAAGGCCGCCCGCTAGATACAGCTGCGGATATATACGCGCTGGCCGTCATCCTTTACGAACTTATCACCGGCGCTTGGATCAATGGGAAGCGCGCACCCAAATCCAATGAAACGATTCGAAAAATACATCTTGAGGGTTCACCCCCTGCGCCCATCACTCTCAATCCAGAAATCCCGGATCATTTCTCGCGCATGATCCTTTGGGCGCTCCGCAAAAATCCAGATGACCGCCTCAAAACCACAACTGAATTGCTTTCCTCGCTTGCGCTGGCCGCGCGTGTTTCTCTGGACACAGTGCCGCTTCGCACGGACCCGACAACTGCTCCTGTCACCTCGAGGATTCTCAGCGAGTGGAAATTTCTGCCACCTGCTAAACCAAACACCCTGAGCGCAGACGCTCCTCCTTTGGAGGATCGCCTGGCTTCGCTTACTGTATCAAAAAAGAAAAACTTCCGCATTGGGATTGCACCGATCATTCTTTTTATATTGTTCATCGGCTTTTTCTCAATATTCTGGTTGGTGCGTCCCGAGGAAATCTCCATCGCCACCCCTCAGCAATACACGCGATTCGCCTCGGACATAACGCCGCCGCCCACATTTACTCCCCTTCCAAAACCCACAGACCCGCACGGCGGACGGATCGCCTTCACCTGCACCCGCGCAGATTTCAATCAACTTTGCATGATCAACCGCGACGGCAGCGGACTCTCCCAACTGACCGACATGCAGGCCAGCAATTATTATCCCGCTTTCACACCGGATGGCAGGGGCTTGTTATTTTCATCCAACCGCAATGGTTCATTTGACCTTTATCTTTTATTGTTCGATGAAAAACAATTATTTCAAATCACGAAAAATATCGGCAATGTGGTTTCACCTGATTATTCCCCCGATGGACTCAGGGTTGCTTTTGCGAATCGTGCCGCGGACGGACCCACCTCCATTTGGATGGTGAATGCAGATGGGTTGAATCCGCACCTGGTTTATGCGGGGGCGAATACCATCGTAGCCGTGGCATGGTCTCCCGATGGGGAAAATATCGCCTACGCCATGTCAGTTGGGAATCCGCAGGAATATGAAATCTTCATCATGGATGCAGATGGAAAAAATCACCTGCGCATATCGCAGGGGTTAAAAGGCATTGGCGGTAGTATTGACTGGTCGCCCGACAGCAAATCCCTCCTGATCTATGCGGGCGCATTTGGGGATAAGGATATTTTCAAAATTGATGTCGAAACTGGTAATTATGTCCAACTCACAAATGGCGGTAATAATGCCGGCGCATCCTATTCCCCTGACGGTCTTTATATCGTGTTCAACTCGCGGCGCAATGATGACCAGGCCGACCTCTACATCATGCGCGCGGATGGGACAAATCAAATACAACTCACCAATCACCCTGAACCAGACTGGGGCCCGCAGTGGGCTGAATAATTTCAAACCAAAAACCAAGCCCAAAGGTTTGAAGCAGATCAAAAGGGTAGCGAAGCATGAAGCGTTTTTCTGTCCTGTAAAAGGACACTACCGTTCTTGCAGTCTAAACATCCTTAAAGTTATTATTATGATCTGCGAAGGGGGCAACCATAACAAATCCTCAATATAAACAAGATTAACTAATCGGCTTAAAGCCTTTACATGCTGAATATTTAATGTATTATTGAAAAACAAATGGCGTTTTTCCCGGCTCGACCACCGGGGAGGGCGCTGTTCATCTTTAATCTGCATATCGAAAGGAAGTTATATGAATGCCCAAGCAGCCAAGTTCCTATTTGTCATCTAGGTTGAAAAGCCGCCCGAAAGCCACAGGAGATGGAAACGGTATCTTTACACTGCAGCCCATTAACAAGGGAGATCTTCTTGCCCTTTTCGGGGGCGTCATTTATGAGTGGGAGGCATTTATTCATCTTCCAGAGCTTGAGCGCAGTTTAGGTATCCAGGTTGAAGAGCGTCATTTCCTGGTGCCGCGTCCCATTGGCGAGGGAGATTATGTCAATCATTCCTGTAATCCGAATGCAGGACTTTCGGGTCAGATCGGACTCGTTGCCATGCGAGACATCAAAATCGGCGAAGAAGTTTGTTTCGATTATGCCATGAGCGACACCCTCCCTTACGATGAGTTCAATTGTGAGTGTGGCAGCGCAAATTGCCGAGGCTTCGTCAGCGGTAATGACTGGCAAAGGCCTGAACTTCAGAAACGCTATGCAGGTTTCTTCGCTCCCCATGTCCAGCGTAAGATTGATGCTCAACCGGCAGAGAAACGCGCTTTTGTCCGCGGCACGCGTGTGAAAAAAACATCCGGGATTGCAACGCCAGTTGCTGCTCCTGTGTATGAATAAGATATAAAGCAAAACCTCCGAATTCTTTTCGGAGGTTTTCTTATTCTTATATCTTCGGCCCCGCGTCCAGCACTTCCTGAGGTGTGACGTCGGTGAATTTCACGAAGTTTTGCACGAAGCGCATGGCCAGGTCTTTATATCTTCTATCGTATTCTTTCTTATCTCCCCATGAAGTTGCTGGATTCAAAACTTCATCTGGCACGTCGGGGCATTGGGTTGGGACTTCAAACCCAAAAATCGGGTCTTTCGTAAATTTGACTTGATCCAGTTTTCCATTGAGCGCCGCGTTCAGCAAGGCGCGCGTGTATTTGATGGAAATGCGTTTGCCCACGCCATAGGGTCCGCCGACCCAGCCTGTGTTAACCAGCCAGCAAGTTACGCCATATCGTTCAATTTTACGCTTGAGCAATTCCGCATATTTATATGGATGATGCACCATGAACGGACCGCCGAAACATGCGGAGAAGGTGATCTCAGGCTCATCGCGCAATCCTACTTCGGTGCCAGCGATCTTGGATGTGTAGCCTGAAATGAATTGATACAACGCCTGGTTGGGTGTGAGGCGCGCGATGGGAGGCATGACTCCATTTGCGTCACATGTCAGGAGAATGACGTTCTTCGGATGTCCCGCTTTCTTCTCAGGCATGGCGTTATTAATGAATTCAAGCGGATACGAGGCGCGTGTGTTTTCTGTTAGCGTATCGTCGTCCAAGTCAATGAGGCGCGTGATGGGGTCAAAAGGAACATTTTCCAGAATTGTGCCAAAGCGTTTGGTGGTTGCATAAATCTCAGGCTCGGCGGATTCGGATAGACCGATGACTTTTGCGTAACATCCACCTTCAAGGTTGAAAACTCCATCGTCACTCCACCCATGTTCATCGTCCCCAATGAGGCGGCGCGTAGGATCAGCCGACAGCGTGGTCTTGCCCGTTCCGCTTAATCCAAAAAATAAAGCCCCGTCATCCGCGTCATTTGGATTCACGTTTGCGGAACAATGCATAGTCAGCACACCTTCCAACGGCAGGAGATAATTCAAGATCGTGAAGACCGATTTTTTGATCTCACCTGCGTAAGCTGTATTACCGATGATGGCGAGTTTCTTTTCAAACGACAAACAGATAAACGTATCACTCGCGGTGCTATCCACAGCGGGCGCGCCTTTGAACGATGGCATGGCGATGATCGTAAACTCGGGCACGAAACGTTTGTATTCTTCAAGCGCTTGCGGCAGGATGAACATGTTGCGCACGAAATGGCTGTGCCACGCAAGTTCGGTCACAATGCGGACAGGCAAGCGATAGGATTCATCCGCGCCGCCGTAGACATCCTGCACAAAGATATCCTTGCCCTGCATGAATCCCAACATGCGGTCATACAACACCTCGAATTTGTCAGCCGCAAACGGGCGGTTGTACACGCCCCACCAGATGTTGTTCTCTGAGTCAGTGTGGCGCACCACAAATTTATCAGTCGCGCTTCGGGCAGTGTGTTTGCCCGTGTTCGCAACAAAAGGTCCGCCTGAAATAAGCGCGCCTTCATTGCGAAAAATGGCTTCCTCCACCAGAGCTTCAGTCGTTAAATTCCAATATGCCAGACGCAAGTTAATCACACCTTGATTCGATAAGTTGAAATCCGCCTTGCGCGCCTGCGCGATGGACTCGGCGGGGGTTTTGATGTTGAGTAAGTTATTCATTCAGTCTCCAATTTGGGTAAACAAGGATACAGGTATACAGGTATGCAGGTATGCAGGTATGCAGGTATACAAGTACACAGGTAGACAGGTAGACAGATGCTTACGTGTTTACCTGTCTACTTGTCTACGTTTTTACTTTCCCCTACATCCAATCCCGAATCATCTTCTTATCGCCAATATAGATTTCATTGGGTGACGTTGAGTCCAGCGCCCATTTGATGCGCGCGATACCTTCGGTGATATCTTTTACGGAACCCGCAAACGAAATGCGGATATGCCCCTCCATGCCGAATTCCTTGCCTGGCACGGTGACTACCAATGCTTTCTTCAATAGGAACCTGGATAATTCGATTGAGTTTTCATTGAAGGCGCGCAGGTCAAGCAGGGCATAAAACGTCCCTTTCGGTTCGATCAGACGCACGCCAGTGAAGGCCTTTAATTCCTGCAAGAGCACGTCGCGATTGTTTTGGATCTGCAACCGCAGCGCCTCAACTACAGACTGCAAACCGTTCAATGCGCCTTCCGCGGCGGCTTGCGCAATGGGAGAAACGCAGGATGTCGTTTGCGCGAGGACATTTGTCATCACCATTACAAGTTCGCGCGGTGCGACCACCCAGCCAATGCGAAAGCCTGTCATGCCGTATAACTTTGCCACGCCGTTGACAACGATGATATGCGAGTTCTCAACATCTTTCTTCGTAAACAAATAAGCGGGAGATGCGACGTTGCGATCAAAGGTAAGTTTCTGATAGATGTCATCACAGATCATGAATATGCCCTTGCGTTCGCACAGCTTCACGATCTTTTCAATCAATTCAGGCGGATAGATCGCGCCCGATGGATTGTTCGGGCTGTTGACAATGATCGCACGCGTGGACGATGTCACCGCACGCCCAACATCTTCAAAGCGCGGCGTGAACGTTCCATCTTCGGGTGTGACCACTACGGGAATACCGAGGCACATCTTGACCATCTCTGGATATGAGACCCAATAAGGCGCGATAACGATCACTTCATCCTGTGGATTCAAAATGGAATAGAAAATATTGTAGAGCGATTGTTTTGCGCCGTTGGTAATAAGCACATTTTCTGGCGCAACCAAACGATTGTAATTCTCTTCCGTATAACGGATAACCGCCTTCTTCATCGAAGGCAAGCCATCGGGCGGTGTGTATTTCACCTCCCCACTGGTTAACCTTGCTCCTGAAGCCAACACTGCGGCAATCGGGGTTTTATTCTTGGGTTCGCCAATTCCCAAATTGATCACGGCTTCGCCGCGCTCGCGCAATAAGCGTGCTTCTTCATTCAAAGCAAGAGTTGGGGATTCGGCGATGTCACTTGCAATTTTACTTAGCCTCATGTTTCTCCTCGTTGTTATTGCCATGTCATCGCGAGTGGCGCTGAAGCGCCACTCGCGATGACATATTATTTAAAAACAAAAATCTGATCAGGTAATTACGCTGACCAGATACACTTCCATACCCGCAAACAAAGCGGCGCTGACAATCGAATTGTCAGACAAAGCATTCATGCCGTCATTATACTCTACGTGATTCAAGGGAATCCTAAATGAAGGTACTCATTTCCTTGTAACAAATGCAATGCAACTTACTATCATGCGCCTGGTACCATACCTTTCCATGCAATATCCCGAAGCGTGCCGCAGGTCCTGTTACTCCAATGCTGCAAAATCCTGTGGTTTGCCCAGCGGCAAACTAGTTATTCCATCTGCCACGCGTTTGACCAATCCTCCAAGCACTGTACCAGTTCCTACTTCTATAAAAAAGTTTATCTCCTTTGAAATTATATAATTCACAGATTCCGTCCAGCGAACGCGTGATTGCATTTGAGCCATGATGTCAGCACGAGCAGATGATTCATCGATTAACGGCTGTGCATGAACATTGCCAATTACTGGTATTTGTAATGGTGAAAATTCGGCGCTGTTTACTGCATCATTCCATTCATCCTGAATGGACGCCATCAAGGGTGAATGTGCGGCAATGGAGACCGCCAAAGGTAATGCACGTTTTGCGCCTGCGGCTTTCGCGCCCGCCATGGCCCGTTCCACCGCGAGTTTTGCGCCTGAGATGACAACCTGCCCGGGACAATTGTCATTGGCAACCTGCACAAATTCATGAGCAACACTTGCTTCTGTGCAGACTTTATCGAGAGTGGAAATGTCCAACCCGAGGATGGCGGCCATGCTTCCAGGAGCAAGTTCACCGGCGCGCTTCATCAACTCGCCGCGCTTGCGGACGAGACGAAGCCCAGCCTCGAAGGATAAAGCTCCAGCTGCGGCCAGAGCAGACAACTCGCCAAGAGAATGACCGGCCAATAAAGCAGGCTCCCGACCAGGAAAAAGAAGCGAAAAAGTGTGAAAAGCCGCGAGTGAATGGACGAAGAGCGCAGGCTGAGTGTTGACCGTATCGTTTAAGTCAGCTTCGGGTCCCTCCCACATAATCTTTGAAAGTGAAAACCCAAGAATAGAGTCAGCCTCATCGAAGGTATTTTTTGCGGTGGGAAATTGCGCGGCCAGGTCTTTGCCCATACCAACAGTTTGTGAGCCTTGTCCTGGGAAAATAAATGCTGTGGTTTGTAAATTGAGTTTCATATGTGTCCTTTACATAAGAGGTTTGTGTCGCCACGGCGCCACGGCGACGCTTCGGGAATCACACCCACGCAATGACATTTGCATCATTAAAACACAAACGGGTCGTGATTGTCACGACCCGTTTTGCAGTTGCGGAGGTGCTCCGCCTCTACTCTGCTGGTTTCTTTTCTTTTTTGACCTGAATAACTTCGCGGCCCTTATAGTAACCGCAATTCGAGCAAACCGTGTGAGGCAGGCGCTTGGATCCGCAATTGGAACAGGCGACCGTGTTTACCGCGGTCAAGGCATCATGGGCACGACGGCGATCACGGCGTCCCTTGGAATGTTTGCGCTTCGGATGTGGGGTCATGAATACTTTCTCCTTTATACATGCATCAGACGGGCGAATGCACCCGTCTGGATTGGTTTTTTATTGAAGCCCACTGATTATATCGGCATGAAGCAGTGACGTCAAGACGAATTCGATGTAAAATCCTATATATGGAAATTCAAATTGCGGTAGCCAAGATCAATAAATACGCAGTCTCTGAAAGCGGCGACACGCTCGAGGTGGTGGAACGCCCCACCGGCGGTATCTCTGTCGTGTTAGCGGATGGACAAACCAGTGGGCGCGGCGCCAAAGCGGTTTCGATGCTGGTCGTCCGCAAGGTGATCGGATTGATTGCAGAAGGAGTGCGTGATGGCGCGGCAGCGCGGGCCGCATCAGACGCGCTATTTGCGGATAAAGCCGGAAAAGTCACTTGCACCTTAAACATCGCCTCGGTTGATTTGCACAGCAAGACCATCGTCCTTACCCGAAACAATCCTGCGCCGATGTTCATTTGCCGCGGCGAGCAGATTGACTCACATAATGAAGATAGTATTTCGCTGGGAACATCCCGCAATGTTCGCCCGGTGATCACCGAACTTGAACTTGAAACCGGATTGACCGTTGTGATCTTTAGCGACGGAATAAGCCACGCCGGCGAGAGACGCGGTCAACCCATGAATATCAGCGAAGCGATCCGCTCGGTGCTGGAAGACCAGGACCCTCCGCCCCAGCAACTCGCCGATACACTCCTTGCGCACGCAGTCAGTTTGGATGATAACCGCCCCGCAGACGATATCAGTGTGCTGGTGCTTAAAGTTTCTGCGCGCACAGGTGACGATGTAAGACGGATGAATGTCAGGCTTCCGATCAATGCATAAACATAAAACTAGATGCAATGAAGGCAGATGACGGGAGTCCGCTTATCGGAATTGTAGGCCCCTGCGGGTCGGGAAAAACCACATTGACCATGGGGCTTGAAAGACACGGTTATCGCTGCCGTCACATCGCACAGGAACATTCTTACGTCCAGCACATGTGGCAGGTTATCACGAACCCAGATCTCCTCATCTTCTTACAATGCTCATTTGAGAATTCCACCTTACGTCGAAAATTAAACTGGGCGCGGGCAGATTACGAAGAACAACAACGAAGGCTCTCTCACGCGCACGATCATGCCGATCTTGTGATTGATACAAACATGCTGAATGTACAGGATGTCCTCGCCCGCGCATTGGATTATTTAATGGAAAGAAACCTGTGAAAGCAGGAAAGATATACCCATAAAACATTTAATGGGAGTATAATGGCGTCCGCGCCAGCCATAGGCTGGCATTTTCATGGATGGAGATATTTAACATATGATTCGAAATTTAACCAATCGCATCATCCTCATTGTGGTTATTCTGGCACTCGCGCTGTGGATTGATTTCAGCACCAATGTCACGATCCTCAACCCGCTGACAGATGAAATCCTTTTCACCCGAGACCTTACCCCCCGCCTCGGTTTGGACCTGCGCGGCGGCATGCAAGTTTTGCTCGAAGCCGACCTGCCCGCTGATGAGACGCCCACAGCGGCGTCCATGGAAATTGCCCGCGACATCGTGCAGCAGCGTACCGATGCGCTGGGCGTGAACGAAAATGTCATCACGGTTGCCGGTGACCGCCGTATTGTGGGCGAGTTCCCCGGGTTGGAGGATACCGAGTCCGTGCTGGCTACAATCCAGCAGACTGGCTTGCTGGAATTTGTGGATACAGGTGATTTCAACCCGCAAGAGGGCAGTCTTCTGGTCACTGATTACAGCCCAACTGGTAAGGCTGTGGAATCCCAAGCAGATGGCGTAACTGTCTTTCACACCCTCATGACGGGTGCAGAACTCGAATCTGTCAGCGTTTCGCAGAATACTTTGGGCTCGGGATATGAAATCAATTTTGCGCTTGAACCTAACGGCTCAAAAATTTTTGCAGAGCATACTTCCGCCAACTCTGGAAAATTCCTGAGCATTCTTTTGGACAAGCGGGTCATCTCTGCGCCGGTCATCAATGAGCCGATCACGGGCGGACAAGGTTCCATCAGCGGCTCATTCACGTATGAAACTGCAAATGCGTTCGCAATCCAGCTGCGCTATGGCTCATTGCCGATCGCATTAAAGATCGTAGAAACCCGCATCATCGGTCCAACCCTCGGCGCTGACTCGCTCAACAAGAGTCTCGTGGCTGGCTTGATCGGAATGATTATCGTTGTCCTGTTTATGATCATTTATTACCGGTTGCCCGGGATTGTGGCGGTGCTTTCCATTTTGATCTATGCGGCGGTTGTTTTTGCCATATTCAAATGGTTCCACTTCACCCTGACACTGCCTGGTATTGCCGGCTTCATGCTCAGTACCGGTACCGCGTTGGATTCGAACATCCTGATCTTCGAGCGCATGAAGGAAGAACTACGCAACGGAAGGAGCCTCGTACAGGCCATGGATCTGGGCTGGACACGCGCATGGTCATCCATCCGCGACTCCAACCTTGCCGCCATTATTACATCGCTGATCCTGTTCTGGTTCGGCTCCTCGTTTGGCGCCACGATCGTTAAAGGTTTTTCATTGACCCTTGCCCTCGGTGTGATCATCTCGTTGTTCACGGCGATCTACGTCACTCGTACCCTGCTTGCAATCACCCTGAAAACCTTCAAGCCGCAAAATTTCGAACGCTGGTTTGGAATCTAAACAAGCGCCTCAAGGATATTTTTATGGACATTCTCGGTAAACGCTATTACTTTTTCGTACTCTCCCTGCTATTCATCCTATCTGGGCTGATTCTGCTTGCGATCAATGGAGTTCCCCTTTCCATTGATTTCACCGGTGGAAGTATGCTCGAAGTCCGGTTTGAAAATGGGAAAACCCCTGATACCGCAGACATCATATCCATTTATGAAGATGCAGGGATTGATGACGCACAGGTCACCAGCACCGAAACTGGCTCGCTCATCCTTCGCTCGTCCTTCCTGACAAACGAAGTCCGGGATACGGTATTGACCGTCATGCAGGATAACTCTAGATCAACGATTTCCGTTATCCGGTTTGACAGTGTCGGTCCAAGCATCGGGAAACAGGTCACACAGCGCGCGGCCCTTGCGATTGCAGTCGCCTCAATTCTGGTTGTGCTGTTCATCGTCTGGTCATTCCGCAGCGTGGAAAACGCCTTCCGTTATGGAGTCTGCGCGATCCTCGCCATGCTCCACGATATTGCCATCATCTTCAGCATTACCGGCATAGGCGCTTACTTTTTTGGATGGCAGATCGACTCGCTCTTCCTGACGGCTCTGCTGACCGTGATCGGCTTCTCCATGCAGGATACCATTGTGGTTTTTGACCGCATCCGCGAAAACTCAAACCTGCTCCGCAGACTGGAATTCGAAAAACTCGTCAACCATTCCATCGTGCAAACGCTGCAACGCTCGATCAATACGCAGTTGATGACCGTGGAATTCCTCCTGCTCGCGCTGGTATTGTTCGGCGGCGTCACCCTGCAGGAATTTGCCGTGATCCTGCTCGTCGGTTTGTTGAGCGGAACTTACTCGTCCATTTTTGTTGCAGCCCCCATCCTGGTGGTGTGGGAGAATCGCGAATGGAAAACCTGGTTCGGGCGCAAAGCCGAAGCCTAAATTTTCTACGAAGTAGAGCGGGGCAGGCTTTACGGTCTGCCCCAATTTTTTTAACCAGACATGAAACTAAAACACCCGATCATTTTTCTGATCCTCCTGCTCGCTTCATGCGCCCCCGCGCCTGCCACCGTACTATCTGCATCATCCACGCTGACAGTGGAACCCGCCTCCCCCACAGACTCAATCCCTTCCACATTTACACCCCTCCCGCCTCCAGCCATTGTCACCCCGCCAAACGGCTCATGGCAAATTCAATATGCCGGCAACATCAACACAGACCTCAACGTTGACATCTACAACCTCGACCTGTTCGACACCGACCCCGCCACCATCGCAGACTTGCACGCGCGCGGTATCTTTGTTATGTGCTATTTCAGCGCAGGCTCCTTTGAAGATTGGAGACCCGACATAATTGATTTCCCCATTGAAGTTCTCGGCAAAAATTACGAAGGCTGGCCCGGTGAAAAATGGCTCGATATCAGAAAAATGGATTTGCTCGCGCCGATCATGTCCGCCCGCCTCGATCTTGCCTCCCAAAAGGAATGCGACGGCGTAGACCCCGACAATGTCCATGGCTTCGCCAATGACACAGGTTTCCCGCTGACCTACGAAGACCAACTGCAATACAACATCTGGCTGGCTGAGTCTGCGCACGCGCGCGGTCTTTCGATTGGCTTGAAAAATGACAGCGAACAAATCCCTGATCTTCTGCCCTACTTCGACTGGCAATTGCATGAGGAATGTTTCGAGTACGGCGAATGTGAATTGCTCCTGCCCTTCATCGAAGCGGGCAAACCGGTCTTCAACATTGAATACACACTGGTGCCGAGTGACTTTTGTCCACAATCCAACGAAATGGGACTCAACTCCATCCGCAAGAACCTGAAATTAGACGCTTTTATCGAAGCCTGTAAATAGCGCCTATCCGACAAGTCCTCGGAACGCGGACTTTAGTCCACAATGCAAGGCAGACTGAAGTCTGCGCTCCGTTATTCGGATAGGCTCATAAAACATTGAAGGGAAAATCATCATGATATTTCTACGGGGAATACTGATCGGCTTCGCCATTGCCGCCCCCGTTGGTCCGATCGGTGTGCTGTGCATTCGCCGCACACTTTCACATGGAAAACTGGCGGGGTTTTTATCCGGCCTGGGCGCCGCCACCGCAGACATGCTCTACGGCGCAATTGCCGCGTTTGGATTAACGGTCATTACCAACCTGTTGGTTGAAAATACGTCCTGGTTGAGAATCATCGGCGGGTGCTTTCTCTTATATCTCGGCATAAAAACATTTCTTGAAAAACCTGCAGACCACGCCGCGCAAGCAAATCAAAGCGGATATTTCGGCGCGTATCTTTCCACTTTTTTTCTGACCATCACTAACCCGATCACCATTCTTTCCTTCGCGGCGATCTTCGCAGGCACCCTGCTCGGTGAAAAAATTAACCAACCGCTCGTGATGGTGGCAGGCGTTTTTATCGGTTCGGCATGTTGGTGGCTGGCGCTCAGCCTCGGGGTTGGCTTGATGCGCAGCCGATTGGATCAAAATCACATGGTTTGGATCAATCGCATCTCAGGCGCGATCATTTTCCTGTTTGGGATGGCTGCCCTCATGACCGTTCATTAAAATGCAAAACAGAACACCAGATCGTTGACGTTCGTTCCGCTCGGGCCTGTCTTCAGAAGCTGATCAATTTGATCGAAAAAAGAATACGCATCATTTCTTAATAAATAATCTGGCGTGAACATCCCAAGCGACTTCGCCTCTTGAGCGGTTTCCCCTGTCACAAAAGCGCCCGCCGCATCTGTGGGGCCATCCTCGCCGTCTGTCGAAACCGCAACGAGCAGGACATCCTCCAAGCCAGCCAGCACATCCACTGCGGCAAGCGCCAACTCCTGATTCCTGCCCCCGCGCCCAACACCGCGCAAAGTAACCGTTGATTCACCCCCCGCGAGCAAACAAAAGGGGCGCGCCATTTTCTGCAAGGATTCTTTAAATTGCATAGCGATTTCGTATCCGACGAGGCGCGCCTCCCCCTCCAGGACTGAGTTAGTTATTATTGCTTTAAAACCCTGTAACTCCGCTTGAACCTGCGCGGCTTGCAAAGCAATTGAATTGCCGGCGATCACGGTATTGATAACCCTCGCAAATATCGGGTGATCGGGTTTCAATGTTTCTTTTAAAGCTGGAATGATCGAAGCGGGGATCTTATCTTTTAGTTCAAATTTCTCGATGATGGCTAAGGCATCTGCACAAGTTGTCGGGTCGGGAGCGGTGGGACCGGATGCAATGGCTTCAAGAGAATCGCCTGCCACGTCTGAAAGCAACAGAGTAAGAACATGCGCGCCATTTGCCAAACTTAGCAGTCCCCCACCCTTCAATTCATCCAGATGACGCCGCAGGGTGTTGATCTCTTCAATACGCGCCCCACATGCCAGCAAGCCAGATGTGAGGATTTGCAGATCTGTGATTGGAATTCGAGGCGCGGTCATTAATGCCGAACCGCCGCCTGAGATCAAGCAGACCAGTAGATCATCCTGAGTCAAATGAGAAAGAAATTTTTGGGTCGCAATTCCCGCTTGAAGGCTTGCCTCGCCTGGGGTGGGATGATTTCCTTCGATAACAGTAACAGGTACAACCGACAGATTTGAGGCGTATTTTGTCACGACCAGAGCATCTGCCAAAGGTGTTTCGTCAGCCAGCGCCTGCGTCATTGCGCAGGCGGCCTTCCCCAGCCCAAATGCAAATATTTTTCGACCAGCAGGTAACGGATGATCACGCAGATATTTTTTGACGGCCGCGCCCGGCTCGACCGAATCAAAGGCCGAGGCAAGCACATGCGTAACAAGTTTTGCCTGCGGATGTGCATCCAATGAGCGAAGGAGCAAGGGATATGGAGCAAACAACATTAATGGTCTTCCCGGCTGCGATGATTTTCATTTTTGTTAGGTGTGATAATATTTGTTGTTCAGTAAAACCAAAACCTGAATTTTCTGCAAATATTCTGGGGCAGCCTCGTCGCCATCATCCATTATAATCCGCGTGTGATTTTGGAGATAAAAAGACCCTCTTACGAGGGTCTTTTTTCCAGCTGGGGACAATGGATTCGAACCACTACCGACTGTTCCAGAGACAGCCGTCCTGCCATTAGACGAGTCCCCAATAGTTGCTTTAGTAGCCTGTCCAGCGGGTGATATTGTATCATGCGTAAGGAGGGCGGACAAGACCTTTTATTTCGATTCTGGCTGAGCGTATCACTCGAAAAGACTCGCGTCACATCCACGGCAAAGCCGGCCACGCCTTTCATCTCTTTTTGCACAAAACCCTGCGGTAAATCTTCGAGACTATACGAAGTTTGGACTTCGTGTTTTTTCACCAAACGACACATCCATGCCTACAACACGTCCCCTTCCACTTCCCTATTTCCTGTTCCCTATTCACTAATCCCTTCCGTGTATAATCCGCCCATCTTATTCAATGGAAAAAATAATGAAACGCTATCTGCTCTTCACAGTCTTCGTCTCTGGCATGACCACCCTCGCCGCGGAACAGCGGCGCATCGTGGCGAATCTCGGTAGCTTCCCGCTATCGCGGGATCTTCGACAAGCGCGGCTGGCCTCGCTGCGGGAGTGGTGGTTGAGTAGCCCCGAATGCTCTTTGAGGGGCGTATCGAAACCACAGTCCGCTACGGGGGAGGAGCTGCGCCCGTTCTTTGGGCGGACGCTGCTGCCGTCCGTTTATAATGACCAAAAGGAGAAAACATGAGACCGTTATTATTTCTCGTCGCAGATTACGCAAACATCACGCGGGAAGGAAAACTCAACGTGATGGGCATATTCAATGATATTTACGCCAATAATTTTCCAGCCCGCCATTCTTCCATGCATCTTGTCGCAAAATTAGGCGCCGAACTTGGCGAGTACGGTCAAAATCGAAATTTTACAGTTAAACTTCTGGATGATGACGGCAGCCAAATTATGGACATTTCAGGACAATTTCAAGTGCCAATGGGCGAACGCGGAAGAAAACCAGAAGTAAACATCATTCTTGAATTGAAAGATGTGGTTTTCCCTAAGCCTGGCGCCTATCAGTTTGTCATCCTTGTTGACAAAGACCATAAAGGTGAATTAAGCCTGTATGTAAATCAATTGGAAGTGCCCAGACCTGCCGCAGAGTAGTCCTTATGCCTTCCAAAGCTGAAAAACTCTTGGAGCAAATGAGGAATTCCAAATCAAATTGGAAACGGGCTGACCTTGATAAGCTGTATCAAGGATTTGGTTTTGTCGTTTCGCATGGCGGGAGTCACGACATTGTCAAACACCCTGGTTTTCCGCAATTACGGGCGACTCTCCCCCGCCATCGTGAATTAGCCAAAGGATACGTGGAATTTGCGGTAAAATTAATTGACAGATTATTGGAACTCCAAAAAGAAAGCGAAGGATAACCATGGACACACGCTCAAAAGCCGAAGAATTGGCAAGGCGTCCCTATTTAATTATGACTTCCGTTGAAGAAACAACAGACGACCAGCCGATTTATTTTTCCCGCGTTCTTGAAATGGATGGATGTTTCGGGCAAGGTGCAACTCGTGACGAAGCCATTGCCGATCTACAATCAGCGATGGTGGATTTTGTTGAGAGCCTTCTCGAAGATGGATTACCTGTTCCTGAACCAACAAAAGTGAACTCGACTCTTGGTACCTCTAATCAAGGTGTTTTTACATTTGTTGCCCAAGGTAAAAAATTTCAAAAACAAAATGAAAACTATCAAGACGATTATGTTTTATTAGCCCAATCGAGTTAAACAAAAATCTTGTAACTGCCTCTCCCATAAAAGAGGCAGTTTTTGATTAAAGATATAGTGTTTGTAAATCGGCTTTCAATGAAACTTCCTGATATGCCAATGAAGACTAACTCACAGCGGCGCATCGTGGCGTATCTCGATAGCTTCTCGCTAATGCGAGACCTTCGGCAAGCCCGGCTGGCGTCTCTGCGGGCGTTGTAGTCCGCTACGGGGGAGGAGTTGCGTCGAAGACGGACGTTGTTACCGTCCGTGCTGGATAGGGCGTTTAAGGGAGAACTATGATGATGTCATTGTGAGTATATCCATAGCGGGCGACCGCCGCTATTCTATGCGCAATGACACTCTGTGTCATTAGTAGACGGTGCTCTCCCGTCGAAGCAATCCCCTGTTATAAGGGGAGATTGTTTCGCAGTGTGTGCTCGCAACACTTGCACCTGGCGCAAGTGCAGGTGTGACATGCAAACGGCATTGCTGCGGCGGTGTATCAGTTGCATGGGTTGACTAAGGATGAGATTGCTATCGTGGAGCAAAGGTGACAGTCATCTTAAAGATGACTGTCACCTGATTATCGCCAGGCGTGCCAATTCCGCAAGGTAGGCTCGTCAAGGCTCAAGGCAGAGCCATCCTCTCCCACAGCGCAAGTCCCGCTGGCGCGGGGAGTTTTTTATTTTAGCGAAGCATTGCTCCTTTTTCCTATTTCCTATTCACTATTCCCTAATCCCTTCCGTGTATAATCCGCCCATCTCCTACAATGGAAAAACAATGAAACGCTACCTCCTCTTCACAGTCTTCGTCTCTGGTATGACCACACTCGCCGCAGAACTTACAGCTGGGCGCTTGATCGGCAATGTCTTCGGCACAAGCAATCTCGTCTGGGCCAGTATTATCGGGCTGATCCTGATCTATCTCGCGTTGGGATATTTCCTCGGCGGCAAATGGGCGGATAAAAACCCAACGCCTGGCGCAATGTATCGCATTCTGGCATGGGCCGCATTCACAATAGGCCTCGTCCCTTATATCGCTGGGCCAGTCCTCAGGTCCGCTGCGAGCGCGTTTGAAGCCTTGAGCGTCGGCATCATGGCAGGGTCATTCATCGCCGTGTTAATTCTGTTCAGTGTCCCCATCACATTGCTGGGCGCGATCTCACCCTTCGCGATCCGCCTCTCGGTGGACGATACTTCAAAAGCAGGTCAGGTCTCGGGGCAGATCTACGCCATCTCAACGCTCGGCTCATTCATTGGGACTTTCCTGCCAACATTGGTCACCATCCCAACCATTGGCACCACCAAAACATTTTTAGTGTTCGGATTATTTTTACTTTTCGCCGCGCTGGCTGGTCTCGGTAAATTTGCAAGCAGAAATGAAATGTTCAAGTTGATGTGGATGCCCGTTGTGCTTGCATTGATTGCCATCCTGTCTGCGAGTCAGTCCCTTAAGAATAATACCGGGCAGGTGTATGAAACTGAGTCCGCGTACAATTACATTCAAGTGCAGGAGATCAACGGCTTCACGCTCCTGCGTTTGAACGACGGGCAGGGCGTTCATTCCATTTATCATCCCGATACGATTTATTACAACGGTCCGTGGGAACAGTTTTTGGTCGGCCCGTATTTTTATGAAAACCGCTCGCCCGACGACATTCAGCGCATGGCGATCGTCGGTCTCGCCGCAGGTACAGCCGCCCGTCAAGCCACAGCCGTTTATGGCGAAGACCTTATTATTGACGGTTATGAACTCGATGAAAAAATTGTGGAAGTGGGCAGGGAATATTTTGACATGAATATGCCTAATTTAATGGTTCACATCGGCGACGGCAGACTTAACCTTGACCGCAGTCAAAATCAATTTGATATCATCGCCATTGACGCGTACCGTCCGCCATATATTCCCCCGCACATGACCACGCTCGAGTTCTTCGAGATCAGCGCTTCGCACTTAACCGAGGCTGGAGTGCTGACCCTCAACGTTGGCTCAGTCCCCGGCGACCGCCGCCTGATAGATGGACTTGCCACCACGCTGGCAGTCTTATTCCCCTCCGTGCATATCATGGACATCCCCGGCACATTGAATACGATGATCTTCGCCACCAAACAGCCGACCACGCCGGCAAACTTCGCCGCAAACCTCACCAGGCTGGCTCAGGATACGAGCCTCAACCCTTTGCTCGTCACAACAATGGCGTCCACTTTTGCAAATCTCAAAGAGGGCTACGAAACCACGACCGTCTTCACAGATGACCTCGCCCCCATCGAGTGGATCGTCAACGGAATGGTCATAAATTTTGTGCTAAGGGGCGGCCTGGAATTTTTGCAGTAATGATTCCATGTCGTTGCGAGGCGCGCTCTTGCTCTTAGCGCCGAAGCAATCTCCTCACAACAACATGACTAAAGAGAAATAATGAAACTTAATCTTCCCACCATCCTCTCCTGCCTCACTTCCCTCCTCGTTCCTCTTGCACTGATCGGCACAGCCCTTCGCATTCTACTCACGCCTATCTTCTTCAATATCGAATACAGGATGCCCTACTTCCCTGTTGACGAATACGGCATGACTCAGGAAGAACGCTTGCAATGGGCGCCCTTCGCTGTGGATTATCTCATTAATGATTCTGATATTTCCTATCTCGGCGATCTGAAATTTGAAGATGGTAGTTCACTTTACAACGAGCGCGAACTCAACCACATGGCGGATGTAAAAAATGTGGTGCGCGGCGCATTGCGAGTTTGGTATATCTCCCTTGCCATTCTTGCACTTCTCGCCATCCTCGCCTCGCGCGGCAAATGGATTCCCGCATACATCAATGCTCTGCGCCGCGGCGGCATGTGGATGATCGGTCTGGCTGTTTCCCTGGCAGTAATCGCTGGCGCGGGCATTCTACTTAACCCCGATATCTTCTGGCAATTCTTCACCTCCTTTCATCAAATTTTCTTCGAAGGGGATTCCTGGCTCTTTTATTTTTCTGATACCCTCATCCGTCTCTTCCCCATCCGCTTCTGGCAGGATGCTTTCCTATGGGCGGCAGTACTTACCTTAGGCGGCGGCGTTGGATTGGCATTTGGGATAAAACAGCCAAGTACAACAGAACAGAGTGTATAATTCTAAAAACATCGTCTCGTCATTGCGAGGGCGTTCCCTTCGACAGGCTCAGGGCGACGCTTGTTCTTAGCCCGAAGCAATCTCCTAATTGCACGGAGATTGCTTCCCTTCGACAAGCTCAGGACAGGCGTCGGGAAGAGCACCCTCCTCGCAATGACGGAAAAAAGGAACACAAACCATGTCCTTGTCATTAGAAAACAAAGTTGCTTTGATCACCGGGGGCTCGCGTGGAATTGGGCGCGCAATTGCATTGGAATTTGCGGCGCGCGGCGCGGCTGTGGTGGTCAATTACAACAAGTCACCTGAATCTGCGGAAGAAGTTGTGAAGCAAATACAAGCCACGGGTGGAAAAGCAGCCGCGCACCAGGCGGATGTTTCAGATTTCAAGCAAGCTGAAGCCCTGGTGAAATTTGCAGTGGATACATTTGATGATTTAAGCATCCTCGTCAACAATGCCGGTATTACCCGTGACCAATTAATTATGATGATGCCTGAGGCAGATTGGGATGCGGTCATCAGCACCAACCTGAAAAGCACATTCAACTGCTCGAAGACTGCTGTTAAACATATGATGCGTAAGCGCGTTGGCAGGATCATCAACATGGCTTCGGTTGCCGGTCAAATGGGCAATGCCGGGCAGACGAACTACTCCGCGTCCAAAGGCGGGCAGATCGCTTTCACCAAGGCGCTCGCGCGAGAGGTTGCCGCGCGCAACATCACCGTCAATGCCATTGCGCCGGGATTTGTAGACACTGAAATCCTGGATGGCATGACACCCGAAATTCTCGAAGCCGCGCTCAAAATGGTTCCGCTGGCCCGCAAAGGCAAACCAGAAGAGATTGCGTATGCGGCAGCATTTCTCGCCTCTGATGAAGCCGCCTATATCACCGGTCAAGTGCTTGGTGTGGATGGCGGTATGGCGATGATGTAATTATTAAAGAGCGGAGAATAGAGAATGGAGATTGGAAACCACTCTCGAATCATCTAATCTCTTTTTTCCCAAATAGGAGTAAAAATGACAGAAAACCTACAAGACAAAATAACCATTTCGGCCGAAGTATTGACTACGATTGCGAGACTGTCTGCATTGGGCGTACGCGGCGTCAGCAGACTCGCGCCCGTTTCAGGGGGAGTGAATCGCTTCTTCAAACGAGGAGCCGGCGATGGGGTCCGCATTGAAACGGAGGACAATACCGCCTACGTGGATTTGCATCTCATCCTTGAAGCGGATGTCAACATTCGCGAAGTCAGCCGTAACGTCCAGCAGACTGTGACCCGCACCCTTCAGGACACAGTTGGCATGGATGTTGGTCATGTTAACATTCACATTGAAGACATGGACTACGAGGACAGCGAGGCTTGACCCGATGAAACCCCGCACCAGAGCGCGCTCGATTGCTCTGCAAGTACTTTACGAAACGGATATTGTGGCAAATCATCTTCCAGGCGATGTATTGAAAACACGGCTGGAAGAAGTTCCGCTAACAAATGATCTGGCTGAATTTGCCAGGCAGATCGTCTTTGGCGTACTTCCCCTCGCGAAGGATCTCGATCAATTGATTGCAAAATACGCCCCCGATTGGCCGCTTGACCAGATCGCCGCCATTGACCGTAATATCCTGCGAATTGCTTTTTGGGAGTTTGCCGTTTCCCGCGAAACTCCAGTCAAGGTTGCCATCAACGAAGCCGTGGAACTTGCAAAACTTTATGGCTCAGATTCTGCTCCGCGTTTTATCAATGGTGTGCTTGGCACTCTAGTGGATCACGAACACGAAATACATCAAATTATCAAGAACAGAATTGCTCACGAAACAAAATTAGCTGGATAACCCATGGAAATCCTTGGTATTGGCATGTCTGAATTTGTTTTCATCGTTGTCATTGCGTTGATCGTACTTGGCCCCAAAGATATGCAAAAAGCGGGCAAGACCATTGGCAAATTCCTGCGCGATATTATTACATCTGACGGCTGGAAGGTATTTCAACAAACTTCACGCGAACTGCGCACATTACCCAACCGCCTGATGCGGGAAGCAAATGAAGAATTCAATCAAATTGGGGATAAATTTAATAACGCAACCACATTCCCCGTTCGACATCGTGAGCCGCAAAGCGAGTCGAACCGTCCGGATAGTTCTGTTAGCGCTCCCAACAACCCAAACGCGCCACTTGGCTCCCAGCCGATTCCTGAGAACTCCCCACAGAATAAGATCGCGCCGCCCACCCCGGAAATAATTACGAACGAAAGCGACCAGGGAAAAGATGCGTAAATTTTTTGGGGGAATCTGGCGGCTCGTTACATTTCCATTCCGCCTTGCCTTTGGTATTCTCGCGTTCCCATTTCGGAAGATCCGCCAATTTCAAAAATTCCTGAATACCGTACCCGATGAACGGCCTCTCACAGATTTATTCGTTGAACTGACCACAAACAAAGATACACGTCAGATGTTGTGGGATCAAATTGAAGCGTTGCGCATGCACATCCTGCGCGCTGTGATCGCCCTGGCGATCACAGTTATTACTTCAATCTGGATTACGCAGGATCTGATGGAATTTCTCGCCATCCCTGTGCAGGGTTTGGAAAAGCTCCAAGCCATTCAAGTGACAGAAGAGATCGGCGTATTTATGCGCGTGGCAATGTATGCCGGTATCGCGGCGGCCTTTCCTTACATCGCTTTTGAAATTTGGCTCTTTGCAGCACCCGGCTTGAAGCCGCGCGAAAAAAAGATGGGATTGGTGGGCATCCCGTTTGCGACCATGCTTTTTTTTACAGGCATGTCCTTTACGTATTTCGTCCTGGTACCTGCCGCTCTTCCGTTTCTTGGGAGTTTTACAAAGATCACCCAATTCTGGGCGGCGAAAGATTATTTTTCATTTGTCACAGGCTTGATGTTTTGGATTGGCATATTCTTTGAATTTCCACTGGTCATCTATGTCTTATCGTCCATGGGACTGGTGAAACCCGCCATCCTTATGCAACAATGGAGGCTGGCAATCGTTATCATTGCCATTCTCGCCGCGGCCATCACCCCAACCATTGACCCGGTCAACATGGGGTTGGTGATGCTTCCCATGATTTTGTTATACTTTGTCAGCATTGGTCTAAGCTATATCGCTTACGCCGGGCGAAAGCAGAAAAATGCCGCAGGCGAGGCAAATGCCGATGATGAGTCAGCAGTGTAAGGTTCCGCGCGAAGCGGTGCGCTTCGCGTATCCGAGGAGAGAGAATGAATAGGTTATCTTTATTATCCCGCCGCTATATCATCGCGGCAATCATGCTTGCTCTGGTTGGGCAGGCCTGTACGTTTTCATTATTTGAAAATCCGATCAACCCTGGCAACCCAACACCGATCCCAGATATTACGATTCCTTCTCCAACGCCTCAGCCCGTGGCGCAAACAACTTTCATCGTAACCCTGCCCGAACCCCTTCAGCCAAGCGAAACGCTCGCGATTGCAGTGATGGATGAAGTGACCGGGCTTTCTTTGAATGCCCTGCAATACCCGATGAGTGCGCGCGATTCGCTCACCTATACAGCGGTCCTGCCTGTGCCTTACAACTCGATTGTCAAATATCGGTACGTCCGCCGCGGGGACTCGCAGGTCATCGAAGATACCAGTCTCGGTACAGTCATCCGCTATCGTTTGCATTTTGCAACTGCACCTGCTGAAGTGCAGGACATCATTGCAGATTGGGGGGACAAATCCTACGCACGCCCGACGGGTACGATCCTGGGACAGGTATTCAACTCCGATACCGGCTCGCCTCTGCCAAACCTGTTGGTGAGTGCCGGCGGCGTTCATTATTTGACCGATTCTTTGGGACGCTTCGAATTGAGCGGCCTGCCGGTTGGCACCCAGCAACTGATCGCATACAGTCTCGATGGGATGTATCAACCATTTCAACAGGGCGCAACTGTGGCAGACGGCAGGGCTACCATCGTAGACCTGCGTGTAAAGCCCGCACAACTTGTCAATGTCACGTTCATGGTTACGATCCCCGAATCGACCGTGCCCGGCGTGCCAGTGCGAATCGCAGGAAATATTTTGCAACTTGGCAACACTTTTGCAGACCTGCTTGGCGGGGTAAGTACCAACACAGACCGAATGCCCGTTATGAATCTACAACCAGATGGGCGATATGAAATCACAATGGGTTTACCTGCCGGCGCTCATATTCAATATAAATACACATTAGGCGACGGATTCTGGAACGCTGAGCACAAGGCGGACGGCCAATGGAACCTGCGAGAGTTCATCGTCCCAACGCAGGAGATGACCCTTGAAGACACTGTTTCCGCCTGGTCCGCTGGCGATTCCGCGCCGATCCTTTTTGAACTCACCGTTCCGTCCGTCACACCGCCGGGTGATATTATTTATATTCAATTTAATATTTTCGGCTGGATGGAGCCCATTCCCATGTGGCCGCTCGGCAATCAGCGCTGGGCATATAAACTATATGGCCCCTTAAACGTGCTCGGCTCGTTTTCGTACCGTTACTGCCGTAATGGACAATGTGGAAGCGCGGACGATGCGCAGACAATCGGCTCTGCTCCTAGCGGGCGGCAGGCTCTTACCAGTATCCTGGGTCAGGACATTCTAGACACCGTTGGCACTTGGAAATGGTATGAAAACCCGGAGCCGACTACCCTGGTGGGAGCCAACATTACGCCGCGTGCGGATAGTTTTGTGGCAGGCGTTGAATATCAACCCACTTATCGGCCAAATTGGTCCTATTACGCCCCTCAGGCCTTCGCAAATACACAAGCATTAGGCGCAAATTTCGCCGTTCTCACCCCAAGTTGGACATATACAAACATCTCACCCCTGCGCTTCACAACTGTGCCTGGACAAGACCCATTATGGATCGACTCAGCCATTATGATCTCGCAGGCGCGCGCATTGGGACTAAATGTCGCGCTCTTCCCGACGCCCAACTTCCCAGCCTCAGCGGATGCTTCCACCTCGCTCAGTACAAATTTTTGGCTGGCTGCGCCGCGAGATGCGGAGTGGTGGCAGACATGGTTTACACGCTACCGGGCATTTGCTGTCAATTATGCAGACCTCGCCTCCCAAACGGGCTCACAGATTCTCGTTCTTGGCGGCGACTGGGTTACACCCGCACTACCCGGCGGAACTTTACCGGACGGCAACCCATCCAACACGCCGGCAGATGTTGAGACTCAATGGAAAGCCATTATCGCAGACGTGCGCTCGCATTTCAATGGACAGGTATTTTGGGCCATGCCATATACCCCATCCAGCATTAAAACACCGTTGAACTTACTTCAGGATGTGGACGGGATTTACCTGTTGTGGTCTGCACCGCTTTCGACAAGTCAAAGCGCTACAAAATTGGACTTTGCTAACGAGGCCGGAAGAATACTGGATAATGAAGTTGCGCCGCTCGTATCCTTGTTGAATAAGCCCATCATTCTTGCGATTGCTTATCCCTCTGCGTCAGGTGCAGCCAGTGGGTGTGTTGCAAATGGGACGGGCGGTTGTTTTGACCTGTTGGCCTTATCCAGGCCCGATGCAGATATCAGTTCCATCGGCTTGGATCTGCAAACCCAGGCGGATGTTTACGAAGCCATGCTCACCGCCCTCAATGCCCGCTCCTGGATCTCAGGTTTTATCAGCCGCGGCTATTACATACCAGCGGCATTGCAGGACAAATCCACGTCCATCCACAGCAAACCCGCCGCAGATATTTTATGGTATTGGTATCCACGTTTGACGGGTGTAGTAAAGTAAAAGAGAGATAAGAAACAGGAAACACAGTAGCGCAGGATAAAATCTTGCGCTACTTATAATTTATTTCCAAATGGAGGAGCAATGAAAAAAGCAGGCAGGATCGTCGGACGAATTTTGATCGGCATCGTTATACTTGCGCTGATCGCGGGGGCTGGGGGCGCGTACTATTTCAAGGGTTATCTGCCAAACACCGTCGCGGAAAAATCATTTCCGCAGATTGACGGCGAAATAAAAGTGGCTGGACTCGATAGCACAGTAGATATTTACCGCGACGCAATGGGCATCCCGCATATTTACGCTTCCACCCAACATGACCTGTTTTTTGCGCAAGGATATGTTCACTCGCAGGATCGCTTCTGGCAAATGGACTTCTGGCGGCACATCGGCGCGGGACGAGTCGCTGAAATGTTTAATTCTCAAGTGGATACCGATTTGTTCCTCCGCACCCTCGGTTGGACCGAAGTCACTGAAAAAGAATGGGATGCGCTCGATCCGGAATATAAAGCCATGCTTCAGTCTTACACCGATGGCGTAAATGCCTACCTAAAGGATCACGACAAGGAAGCCTTGAGTTTGGAATATGAAGTCCTCGGCTTGCTCAATGCCGATTACAAAATCGAACCATGGACTCCCTCCAACACCCTCACCTGGGGCAAGATGCTTGCCTACGATCTGCGCGGCAACATGGATGAGGAAATCAAACGCGCCATCCTGCTCAAGACTCTCACACCCGAACAGGTGAATGAACTTTTCCCGGACTACCCTGAAGATCATCCCGTGATCGTCAACAAGATCGGCGATGGAGGATCTGCACTCACAAACCCAACGGCACTCGCCGCTGAAATTCCCAATGAAACCCTTGATGCGTTATATCGCAACGTCACCTTGCTCGATGAATTGATGGGACCCTTTGATAGCGGCGTCGGATCGAATTCGTGGGTCATTTCAGGCGCACTCACCACAACAGGTATGCCGCTGCTCGCGAACGACCCGCATCTTGCGATTCAAATGCCTTCGATCTGGTATCAGATCGGCTTGCATTGCAAACCCAAAACCGCAGACTGCCCGTATGATGTAGCAGGCTTCTCGATGGCTGGCGTCCCCGCTGTCATCATCGGTCATAACGATAAAATCGCCTGGGGCTTCACCAATCTCGGTCCCGACGTGATGGATTTGTACATCGAAAAAATAAATCCCGAAAATCCAAATCAATACGAAGTCAACGGCGAATGGGTTGATTTTGAAATCCGCAAGGAGATCATCAAAGTCGCGGGCGGAGACCCGATTGAAATGGACGTCCGCATCTCACGGCATGGACCCGTCATCTCTGAAGTGTTCGGCGTACTCAAAAACGAAGGTGACCCCGAAGATGAAAAGTTCATTCCATTCAAAGATAACGTCGGCATCGAACTCCCTGAACAATACGCCATCGCCCTCAAGTGGACAGCCTTCACACCCTCAAGTTCCTTTGTCGCGCCGTGGATGGTGAACACCGCCGAAAACTTCGAGCAATTCCGTGAAGCTGCAAGCACCGCGAGGGTTCCCTCACAAAATCTGGTCTACGCCGATATCGAAGGCAACATCGGCTATCAAGCGCCCGGTGATATTCCCATCCGCAAAAACGGCGATGGCACGCTCCCAGTCCCCGGTTGGACGGATGATTACGAATGGACGGGCTACATTCCATTCGATGAACTGCCCTACGCCTACAACCCCGTCGAGGGCTACATTGCCGCCGCCAACAATCAAGTGGAACCGCGTGATTATCCCTATCTCATTTCCAACGATTACGATCTCGGTTATCGCGCCAACCGCATCGTGGACATGCTCGAAAACGCCCCAGGTAAAATTGACATCGCTTACATACAAAAGATGCAAGGCGACAATTACGACGGCGGCGCGGAATACATCCTACCCCATCTTTTGGGGATAAAGTTCACCGCTTCGAATCTGACCGATGGGCTTGCCACGCTAAAGAACTGGAACTACCAAGCCTCAGCCGATTCTACGCCCGCCGCCATCTACGAAGTCTTCTGGAAGAATCTCCTCATCGAGGCATTCAACGATGATCTCCCCGAAAGATACTGGCCCAATGGAGGCGCGCCCTGGTTTGAAGTCACACGCAAGATCGTGGACGAACCGAACAATTTCTGGTGGGACGATAAAACTACAACCGATGCCGTTGAAACTCGTGACGATATCTTCGCCCGCTCCTACGAAAAAGCCATCGCTGAACTGGAAGATATCCTCGGCAACGATCCATCCAAATGGACATGGGGCGCCCTGCACACAGCCACCTTCGAAAATGGCACATTGGGAAAATCCGGCATCTCCCTCATCGAAGACCTGTTCAACCGTGGACCTTTCGCAACCAGCGGCGGCAAAGCCATTGTCAATGCGACAAATTGGAATCCGAATCTGGGCTACGAAGTGACCAACGTCCCATCCATGCGCATGATCGTGGACGTGGGCAACCTGAACAATTCCATCACCGTCCACACCACCGGGCAATCTGGTCATGCGTATCATCCGCATTATATTGATATGGCTGAATTATGGGCGAGTATTAAGTATTACCCCATGTGGTGGGATCAAGAATCAGTCATAAAAGATAGCGAAGGGCATTTGAAGTTGATGCCGTAGGTCAGTGAGAAGTAAAAAGTAGGACTAAAAAAGGTGGCAGTCACTTTGGAAGTGGCTGTCACCTTTTGCATATATTGGAATGCCTACAAAATCTTATACTTGTTCTGCACAAAGCCATTCTTGAACGACTGTGATTTTACCAACTTAAGCTTCACATCTTTTTCCAATTTACCAAATAATGACAACCCTTCACCGAGCAAAATGGGGATGGTGGTGATGGTCATTTCGTCTACGAGGGATTCACGCAGAAAACGCTGGATGGTCACACCGCCGTCAAGGTAGATATGATTCACGCCGCGCCCCTCCATTTCGTGGACCAACTCACGGGGAGATAAGCGAAGCGCCTCCACTTTGTCGGCAAGTTCGGGCGGAAGGGTCAAAGCCCTGCTGGTGAGGACAATCACCTTTTTGTCGTAATGCCATTCACCGAAGGTGAGCACTTTTTCAAATGTATTTCTGCCCATCACGACATGGTCAATGGTTGACATGAACTCTGCGTAACCAAAATCCTTACCGCCCTCTTCACCTGCGGGGAGCCAGTCCAGGTCACCATTTTTGCGGGCGATGAAACCGTCCAGACTGGCGGCGATGTACACGGAAACTTTTACGGTCATTGGTTTTCTCCTTTACCGCCCCATTTAGCAGGGGCTTTGCCAAGTGACTGCCAGGAATGCAAAAAATAACGATCCTATTGACCATCAGATCACGCCAGCTTCTTTTCTGCCTTTGCTTCGTTGCGAGCCTTCCACCATTCGAATACCATCGGTAAAATAGACATCAATATAATCACAATGATCACGTACTCAAAATTATCGCGCATGAACGGGATGTTGCCAAAGAAATATCCCGCAAACACAAAGAGCGCCACCCATGTAATGCCGCCTACAAAGTTATAGGTAATAAAATAACCATAGGTCATTTTGCCAATACCCGCTACAAACGGAGCGAAGGTGCGCACGATTGGAACAAAGCGCGCAAGAAAGATAGCTTTACCACCATGCTTTTCAAAGAAAGCATGTGTCTTATCGAAATATTCCTTCTTGATCCATTTGATGTTATAGGCGCGTTCACCCAAATAATGTCCGATGGAATAATTCACAGTATCGCCAAGAATAGCGGCCACTATTAATAATCCCGCGAGAACCCACACGTTCAACGAACCGAGCGCCGCAAACGTGCCTGCCGCGAACAACAGCGAATCGCCAGGCAGGAACGGCATAATGACCAAACCAGTCTCCACGAAAATTACGGCGAACAAAATACCATAGGTCCACGCACCGTACTGGGTAATTATTGTATCCAAATATTCATCCAGATGCAGGAACAGGTCAATCAGAAAAGTTATTAACTCCATTTTTTTGTTTATCCTCTTTCAATATTTAGTAAGTGACAGTCACCTTAAAGGTGACTGTCACTTCTCTTTCCAACGGGCGCAGATTATACACCGCTTTCTTTTTGTACTTCGATGCGACTCAACCACTCCCCAAGCATCAAGATCGCCACACTTCCGATCACTCCCATGCCAATATCCAGCGCGCCGAACATAAACAAATTCCAACCTAACCACATGCTGAGCCATTGTCCCAGGGCGAAACCCAGCGTGCTTAACCCAAGATACAAAAGCAAGCGCCATCCGCCACCACCGCGCAGAATATGAAACAGCACGCCGGAAAGCAATGCAATTAGCAAGGCCAGGAGCAGAGTCGGCAAGGTCATGGATTAAGGTTTGAGATACTTCGTGAAGAAATCGGTGATGGCGTTATAACAGGTCACGCGGTTTTCATACTTTAACACATCGTGGCCTTCATCTTCAAAGATCAACAACTCCAGACGTTTGCCTTTCGCCCGCAATTGTTTGACCAAATCCTCCGATTCCGCCGCGACCACGCGCGGATCGTTTCGTCCTTGAATCACCAACATCGGAGCTTTCATGTTTGCGAGGTGGGTTTTAGGCGAACGCTCAACAAGGAAGGCTTTGTCTTTGGGTTCCGCCGGGTCGCCAATTGAGATCCTGAAATATGGCTTCCATGTTTCAGGAATGCGCTCGGAGAAGGTCAACAAGTCGTAAGGTCCGAACATGTCACACGAAGCCTTCCATAAGTTCGGATGAAGACCGGCTTGCATCAAAGTCATGTATCCGCCGTAAGAACGCCCAACCACCGCCGCGCGTGACGCATCTACACGTTTGTCTTTAGGCAAAACCTTCGTCATCGCATGGACATGATCGAGTCTATCCTGCCCGCCCCAATCTCGGTCAACGTGTTTTGTATAAGAAAGTCCATAGCCAGTGGAGCCGCGCACATTCGGAACAAAGACAGCAAATCCGCGTAATGTCAGGAACTGAATCAGCGGCATGGAGAACCAGGCGAAATCCGGGCGCTCCTGTCCCTGCGGACCGCCATGAATATAGTAAACCAAAGGGCGCCTGCCCTTGAATCCAAGGAATTTGGATGGAAGATAAAGACGCGCCGAGACCCGCAAACCATCATGTGAGGTAAACGAAGCATCCTCACCCTTCGAAAGATAAGCCTCGTCAATACCTAAAATCTTTTCATTGGTATGCAGGGCAAGATCATTTCGCTTATCTCCTTCAATAGTATAAATCTGGGTCGGCGAAGTGGCTGTGGAGAAGGATATAGTAAACACATCTTCAAGGCTATCGTAATCAAGATGCTCCAACATGCCATTATCAAAAGGTTCAGGACCAACCAAAATATACTTGAGATTCATAATAAGTTTTTGTTCGTCGAAGATTCCCTCGTACGCCCATGAACATCCGTCAATATTGAATTGCACGAGATAACGGTTGTCTTTTCCCGCAGGGGGCTGTGCCAGATGGCTGATCTCCACCATTTCTCCAACGCCGGTATGCGCCACACCTTTGAGCTTTATCGGCGTCAATTCACCCGTTTTTTTCAAATCCATGTAACCGAGGCTAAAGGTATCTTCAAAGACGGCGTTGAATACAATCGCGCCCTGCCCGCTCGGCGAAAACACAGCCCCGCCGAGACCATTCAATGGAACTTCTTCATCCTTTTTGCGCTCTTCCAAAGGTTTCCCATAAAGTAGCTTTAACTTGCCTTTCGACCACAAGTAGAGCACCCCGTCACCCACTGAATAACCAGTGCCGAGCAAAAGCCGGCTGTGATCGCGGCTGTATCCAGTCACACCAAATCCCCAAGCGCTTTCTGCGATCTTCGTCAACTTACCCGTCTTCAAATCCGCACGATAGGTTTCCTGCAACGGTTTATCCCGTCGCTCAGCCAGCAGATAAACAATGGCTTTCTCACGATCGCATTCGCCAAGATGCACACGATATTTGGCAAAGAAATTGTTAAAAGCTGGTTCAGGAAAACCGCCATCCAGCGGGATCAGCATGGGCTGATAGTTTTCATCGCCATCCTGGTCGATCATCACGAGAATTTTATCTATCTCAGGGAAGGCAAAAAATGAATGCCCGTCGATCAGATGCGGATTCTGCAACGCAATATGCGATGGCAGAAGCGGTTCAGGCACACTGCCGCCATAAAACATGGCATACAGACTCAAATGCCCGGAGAGGTTGCTCAGGAAATAAATGCGTTCTTTAGCAAACTGCGGCACAATAAACAAACGAGCCGACATTAAAGATTCAATACGATGGTTCATTAGGGTAATTCTCCTTGTTTATGGAATGCAAACTTCAGTAATCATAATCAATATAACAAATTGGCTACGCGCAAATCTTTTAAGTGATGATTCCGCCACCAAGCATCACCTCACCTTGATAGAACACTGCCGCCTGACCTGCCGTCACATCCCGAACTGGCGCATCAAACTTAACCGAAGCCCTTCGACCTTGCTCAGGACTAGCCTGCTCCCCTTCCATTGGGCTGACCAGCGCCTCGGCCTCTTTCGCCGTATAACGAATCTTCACCTGAGCACGGAACGGTTCACGCGGCGCTTCGCCTGAAATCCAGTTGACATCGCGCGCGGTTAATTCTGTGAAACCGAGTTCTTCCAATGTGCCAACAACCAATATGTTGCGCCTGCCCTGAGCATCGTCGAAGGGTGTTGCGTGTTTCGTGATGACATACAAAGGTACAGGTGATGCGACATTCAATCCCTTGCGCTGACCGATGGTGTAGTTTGCCAGTCCGTTGTGCTGACCGATTGACTTGCCATCGGTCCTAACAATTTCGCCAGGCTTCAACATCTCAGGCGCGTTGCGTTGGAGGAAATTACGATAATCATCGCCAGCGAGAAAACACAAATCCTGGGAATCTGCTCTCGAAGCAGTCGGCAGTCCAAAATCCGCGGCGAGGCGTCGTATCTCGGTCTTGGGATACTCACCTACAGGAAAAAGCGCATGAGCAAGCTGATCCTGTTTCAAGACATGTAAAACATACGATTGGTCTTTCAAGTGATCAACTGCACGTAACAACTTTATCCTTCCGCCTTCATCCTTCATCCTTCGCACGTAATGCCCCGTTGCCATAAACTCCGCCCCTAACGCAAGCGCGTGGTTCAAAAGAAAGGTCCAGCGGATCTGACGATTGCATATTAAACACGGGTTTGGCGTTTCGCCGCGCGCGTATCCATCCAGAAAATATTGCACAACCGTGTCCTTGAAAACTTCCTTCGCATCGATCACATAAAATGGAATATCGAGTATTCCCGCCACGCGCCGCGCCTGTGCCATTGCATCGGGCGTGCAACAACGGTTGGATTCTTCCTTGCCGGGTTCAGACCACAAGCGCAGCATCATACCGGTAACATCATAACCCTGCTGTTTAAGCAGAGCCGCAGCTATAGAAGAATCCACGCCGCCAGACATGGCGACCACTACTTTTTGCCTGGTCATGATGAGATGATTATAACGCTTGAAATGACAGATAAATGCAATTGTGCGCACGCAGATAAACAGGTAGACAGGTAGACAAGTCGAAAAAACAAAACGCCTCCCTTTCGCTGGAACAGGGAGGCATTGTCCAAACGTAGTAATGGCTTTAGCCGTCCGAGTGACTGAAGTCACTACTACAATTTTTTATTTCAGTTTCTCTTTGACAGTTTTTACAACTTTACTCAACGCCTGGCTGACATTGCCATCAGGTAAACTGCCTTGCGCAAGATTGGGACGCCCGCCGCCTTTGCCTCCGATGCCAGTGAGGAGTCCACTTGCGTTAGCGATGACGGAGAAATTCTTCGACGGTGAGGCCGATGTCTTTGGCAATTTGTCTCAGCAAGATTGGCGAAATATCACGGCCCGCATGAAATGGGACGGTGGTTCCGCGCCCATTGGCATGGCGAAATTGACGATGAGAACCGCGTTGCCGCACCTCCACAAAACTAAGTCTCTCCAAAATGGCGGTGACTTCCTTCGGTTTTAGGACAGGCGGCTTTGACATGGTTATGCTACAACAACTTCCTGCGTGCCGATAAACTCTGTTTCGAATTCAGGTTCGCCATCCTCAAGAAGCATTTCGATTACTTCCCGAAGGTTATCGCGCAACTCGTCAAGCGTTTCAGCCTGAGTATGCGCGCCTGGAAAACCAGGGACGTAGCCAACGTACAGACCAGTATCAGAATCTTTTTCCACGACAGCGGTGAATGTTTTACGCATAGGAGCCTCCGAAATCTATTTTACCTTTTCTTCGACGACTTTCACGACTTTAGCCAACGCATCCTTGACTTGTCCCGCATCAGGCAAACTGCCTTGCGCGAGATTCGAACGTCCGCCGCCTCTGCCGCCAATGGATGTGATGAGATCGCCCGCTTTCAAGCCTTTCTTGACGAGATCCTCGGTCACTACTGCGATGACAGTTGATCCTGTTACAAGGACAGCCGCCCCCGCTTTGGGATATTTCTCGCGGAATTTATCTGCCAACATTCGCAGGGTATCCACATTTGAGTCGGGAATTTCCAAAGCCAGCACGTTAACATCATTTATGGGATGAAGGTTGGAAAGTTGAAGGTGGAAGGTGGAAAGAGCGGACTGTGCTCGGAGGTTGGCAAGCTCCTTCTTGAGGTCGGCAATTTCATCCTGCAAGGCTTCCACTTTGGCTGGGACTTCTTCCACACTGGATTTCAACATATCCGCAGTTTGTTTGAGAGTCTTGAAGCGTTTGTTGATCAGTTCGTACGCGCCACGGCCCGTGACCGCTTCGATGCGGCGAATGCCCGCCGCAGCGGAGCCTTCGCTAACGATGATGAATGCGCCGATGTCAGAGGTGCGATCCAAGTGAGTGCCGCCGCAGAGTTCGTATGAATATTTTCTGGAGTCAGGCAGCTGGCCGTCTGTTTTGTCGGACAGTGGCGCTTTAGCGCCATCCGACTCCAAAATGGAGATCGTTCTTACAGTCTCGCCGTATTTCTCGCCAAAGAGCGCCATCGCGCCTTCTTTTTTGGCTTCATCGAGTGATTTGGTTTGTTTGACCACGGGCATATCTGCAGCAATGGCTTCATTGACCATCTTCTCGACACGTTCGATCTGTTCGGTGGTCATCGCGTCGGGGTGATTAAAGTCGAAGCGCAGGCGATCTGGGGCGACAAGTGAGCCTGCTTGAACCGCGCTATTCCCTAAAACTCCGTGCAACGCATGATGAAGCAAGTGTGTGGCTGTGTGGTTGCGCATGATATCGTGGCGGCGGGGCATGTCCACTTCAGCGAGGGCATGGTCACCCACTTTGGGCTGACCGGAAATGACCGTGCCAATATGGACAATGACACCCGCAGACGGCTTGCGAGTATCAGTTACTTCAATTTCCCAACCGCCCCGCCCCCCTCCGGCTCCCCCCATTTTCTCCGAAAATAGGGGGAGAGAGCGAATGTAACCTTCATCCTTCACCTGGCCGCCAGACTCGATGTAGAAACCAGTCTTCGGGAGGATGACTTCGACAGTATCATCCAAAGAAGCGGATTGAACCGTTTCACCGTTGACGATCAACGCGAGAACTTCGCCTGAAACTTTCAGGCTGGTGTATGGATCATATTCAACGCCGTGCTCACCGAGTTTTTTGTTTTTGTGTAATTCCTTGAAGATGCCTGCAAAGAATTCCGCATCCCCGCCGCCGAGTTTGCCCATGGCCTTGCCGCCGCCCGAGGCTTTGCTGTGTTCTTCCTTCGCGGCGCTGAAACCTGCTTCATCAATATCGAGGCCCTGCTCGCGGGCAATGTCACGCGAGATTTCGAAGGGTAAGCCGTAGGTAGCGTAGAGGTCAAAAGCTTTATGGCCGTCTAAAAGCAGAGAATTGGAGGATTGGAGATTGGTGAGTAGATTCTGCAAATGGTTAGTGCCAGCTTCCACCGTCCGAGCGAAGCGGATTTCTTCTCGAGTCAGGTTATCTAAAATCGTCGCCTTGTTCTTTTCCAGTTCGGGATAAAAGTCGCCGTATTCCGTAATCACGGCTTCGGCCACTTTGGCGAGGAACGGTCCCTTGAGTCCGATCTTCGTTCCAAAGCGGGCAGCGCGGCGGATGATCATGCGAGTGACGTAGTTGCGACCGCCGTTGCCAGGGACGACACCATCGGCGATGAGGAAGGCGGCGGAGCGGGCGTGGTCGCAGATGACGCGATAGGGTGTGAAATCGGCAAGCATTTCTTTTTCGGTGTGACCCGTGAGCGAACGCAGAACGTCAAGCGAACCCGTGAAGAGATCCGTTTTGTAATTTGAATCAACGCCTTGTAAAACGGAGACGATGCGCTCGAAGCCCATGCCTGTGTCAACGTGCTTGGCAGGCAGCGGCTCGAGGCGGCCGTCTTCAAAAAGATTGTATTGAATGAAAACGTTGTTCCACAGTTCGAGGAAGCGCGTGCATTCGCCGTTCACACCGCAGATATGATCTGTGCCGCGCAAATTGTCGCGTTCTTCGCCGAGATCGAGGTGGATTTCGGAACACGGTCCGCACGGACCAAACTCTGCCATTTGCCAGAAGTTTTCCTTGCGTCCAAAAAATAAAACATGTTCGGGGTTGAAACCGGGTTGTGCCTTCCAAATATCGGCGGCTTCATCGTCTCGTGGAATATCGCCCTGATCATCTTCAAAACAAGTTGCGTATATTTTATCCTTCGGCAAACCCCACACATCGGTCAGCAACTGCCACGACCATGCAATCGCATCTTTCTTATAGTAATCACCAAATGACCAGTTGCCGAGCATTTCAAAAAACGTATGATGCGTATCGTCGCGCCCGACATCGTCAAGGTCGTTGTGCTTGCCTGCCACGCGCATACACTTCTGCGAATCCACGACACGCTTGTACGGCTTCTTATCCGTGCCAATGAACACATCCTTGAACTGCACCATGCCCGAGTTGGTGAACAGCAAAGTGGAATCTCCACCCGGCACAAGTGACATGGACGGCACAACGGTGTGTCCGTGCTCGACGAAGAAGTCTATAAAATCCTGGCGGATTTGGTTACCTGTTAGTTTTTTGCTCATGAATGAAGTGCTCCGAATGATTTAGTGGCGGAATTATACCAATGGAAAGGATGAATGATGAGGGATGAAGGATGAATTTGGGAATCGAAAAACGCTTCGGGATTTAACGAAAGGGCTGGGTTCGGTTTCGAGGGACATTCCCTACGCTATTGCCTCGCCCCGACGATGAACCGTCGGGCTATTTTTACGAAGCCCGCTAAAGCGGACTGTTTTGCCATGCTATAATTCCCGCCACACAAGGTCAACGGGAGATCATTGTATGCCTGAAAACAACGAACTCGAAAAAACCCTCTGGCAAGCCGCGGATAAAATGCGCTCCAACATGGATGCGGCGGAATACAAGCACGTTGTTTTGGGATTGATCTTTCTCAAATACATTTCGGATGCCTTCAATGACATGCACGCCAAACTCGTGGCGGGAGGTGGCGAATTCGAAGGCGCGAACCCCGAAGACCCCGACGAATATCTGGCGAACAATGTATTCTTCGTGCCTGAATTATCACGCTGGGGCGCGGGACGCGCTATTGAAGCAAAACAACCCCGGGTTTCTGAACTATTCTCCAACAGACCGTCCCTTTCCCAGACGGTTGCCGGCGACGCAGGGTTCGGCAGCCATACCGACCGGCATTCCCATGTAGAGGTCAAGTTCCGCGGCAGGTCCGTCGCTGCAATTCCCTCTAGTTCATTCGGACAGCCGCAGGGAGGCTTTGACCAGGCGCCAATTTCTCAGACGAATTCCCACAGGGAACGTCAAACGGTCAAAACGAATCATAAGGCACGACAAAGTGAGCAATGGGTGGCGAAATCAGGCAGCAAAGCGAAAGAAAACCGTGCAGTCGAAGCGCTCAATACCCGTATGCAGATGGCTGCCATCACGTCGCAGACGGAAGCCCCCAGAACCGAACCGCTCCTGCCGTTCGGCACGTTTGAGGAAATCAGTCCGGTCGCGTATGCCGCACTGCTGCCATTTGGAAAGTTTAATAAACGTCGGGCAACGTTGCTTTTGAGTTTGTCCGCACTATTGGCTAGCTGTGCCGCGCCGGCGACAGCACCCGTCATAGTGACGGAAACCCGCCCGGCTCCCGCCATAACGGCGCCGGCAATAACCACGGAAACCATGACCCCCCCAGCCCGGGTTTCAGACGGAAACGCCACCCCCGCCGCCGTATACGCACCGGGAAGTAACGCGCAGTTTGTGGAAAATCCCGCGATCGTCCAACCGTTTGCAATTGAATCCCTGACTCTTGCGCCCGAGCAGGCAGCTGCGATGAAAGCGCATAGGGGACTGGAAGCGTCCATCACCGCTGAAGCAGAGGGCAAATTCAGTACGAGCGTACAGATATTGCATACGCAGGGTCAGCCGGTGACGGAAACCATGCAGGTGGATCCGAATACGCTGCACGAAGACCTCGCCAGTAAAAATGAATACGGGAATACCCCGGTCATGACGACAGTAGACGGCAAAAAGCTGTATTGGGTTCAGGAAGCGCGGGCTTGGTATTCTGCTGAACTCTCAAAAGATCCAAGCAAACCTGTGTTTATTCCATTTGAACATCCTGAGATTGCACTCCGTGTGGTAATTGCAGAATTTGGGCAGCCGTTTTCTTCTGAAGCGTTGGCACGTTGGTTACACACGGATGGTATCAAGATGATGGATATCTATGTAGTAAAGAACGCTATAACCGGAGAAGATTCAAAGTTTGGATTTTTCAAAAATATGTCGTTGAATGAGCCAGGTATAACGGCTGAAAACAGTCCTGTTCAGATCGTCAATACATGGTTCCGTACGCAGTTACCTGATGGGACACCCTATACTTATTTTCCAACGAAGTGGTTGGATCCGAAAAGCGGAACTGATCCAAAAGGCGACGATTGGAAGATTATTTTTTGTGGTGTAGGCGATGAAATTATGGGTGATGAGGGGAATATGCACGCGTTTTTGAATCTTCTTAAACAGCAATTTCAGTCTGGGCAGCATTCACAGATATCCCCCATCTTCCGTGCGGAAGATGGATTTTTTAATAGTATAGGTCCAATCATTACACTTAATGTTCCACAGCCGTCATTGGAAAAGCTTATGGATATTTCTGGACCTTCTATTGACAGGTTGAAAAACCCTGGATTTGACGATACGCCTTATTCAATGACTTTTGATTACAACTTTAATCAATCGTCAAAAGACTCTCCAGCTGGTATTGCCGGAATTAATAGAACAGATCCGAAATATCACGGGTTTTTTCCTGATCAGATTCAAAAGATAATATTTCCAATGATGGTTATCTTTCATTGATTGAAAGCAGTTCCGGCTTTTGATATGCTCACGATATGAGCATTCACTTTGTGAAGTTATTAAAATCCTTAGTGTTTGTTATAGTGCTTCTTCTAGTGGCGTCGAAAGTTAGTGCTCAATATCGATCTCCGACGACTTTCCCCACCATGCCTGCATGTTCTACCGGCACCTGCGGCAATGTATGTACGAACGGGTTATGTCCTGATAACGGTATTCCGGGGATAGCGACGACGTGTACTCCGTTTTGTAACAATAATACCTTATACTGCGGATTTACCTGTTCTACGTATCAGGGTACCTGTACTACCGGATGGGGTGAGTGGGGACCTTGTGTCAATTGCTGGCAATTCAAGGTATGCAACGGTAATCCGCAATTAGGGCAAACCCAAAATTGCTGCACGCCGACTGGTCCGGGAGGCTC
>Ga0194127_10000371_pt1 | contig 72398 bp, 69 predicted proteins | sample TA2KigC100mmetaG_FD_148624 | JGI IMG/M metagenome (GOLD analysis project Ga0194127, IMG submission 148624) | Freshwater microbial communities from Lake Tanganyika, Tanzania - TA2015036 Kigoma Deep Cast 100m | ecosystem: Environmental > Aquatic > Freshwater > Lake | place: Tanzania: Lake... | reverse complement strand
TGCTCATGAAGCTCTCTACCTATTTGGTTTGGTGTTCTGTACTGGTAATTGCAACGTTACCCATTACAAGATAACACTTTATGCCCATAGGTGAGGGCTTTTTTTATTTCGAATCGATCAACTCAGGAAAAAGGAAGTTTTTCAATGTCATGGCTGACGATGTCGAAACCGTATCGGTTTTCCTTACGGATCGGATGCTTGCCGCACGAGACCGTTCACCTGAAATCAGATGGCTGACGAAACCGAGAATGCTTGCCAAACTGCTCTGCGCTCCGTTTATAAAACGGGATTTCTTTTCGTAGAAGGATATCCGTATGTCATAAGGGAAGTCCGTATTCCCTCAGAATGACGGGGACATGCGCGGGAACCAGCTTTTCCTGATGGTCAGGAAGCAGGTATCTGACGTAGTAGTAGTGGCGGATCATGTGGTAGTCGGCCGAATAATGGGCAAAACCTATGCCTTTAGGTCCGATGAAACCCATGGCAGTACTGAGAAGATGTCCGATCCATTGGGGTATGAGGGGATCGGCTGAAAAGGTTCTGCCGATGTCCCCCATCTGTTTGATGATTCCACCGGCTGTCTGCCGGATAAATCCGTCGCATTTCCATTCACCCCATTCGGGAAACCGCTCGAGTTCATTCTTGATGAGATCGAGCAGTTCACGGCCTTTTTCCGTTCGCACCAGGACCCACTGACGATCCTGTCGGGGGGTCAGTTCAGCCGCGAGGTAGCCGATCGTGATGTCCGAAAGGCTGTTCAGGTAGTCGAAACAGCACATGCATGCCTGCGGAAAAACAGCGGGATCGGAGAGCTCCTGAGGAAGGCTGAAATAAGGGATTTTTTCTGTGGAACCGTCGCAATGGCGTATATGAATGCGGAAATCCGGCATGAATTCCATGTGACGGGCTGTAGCGGGAGATGACGATATCCGCTCCAGCACCCAGTACCAGCGGTTCCTGTCAATGTTATCGACACATGGGATGCCGATAGTGTATATCTGCATGTTCCGGAGATACGGAAACCGTTCCCGGAAATCGCGGAGCATGTGCAGATGGCATGCCGCGCCTATTACCAGAATACGCGTCAAACCCTGACGGTATGCGGTCTGCAGCGATCGCAGTACCGGTGATAGTACCGGTTTGTTGCCCCTTGAAGCATAGACATCTTCAATATTTCGCGCAAGCACGGGCACCGAAAAAAAATAGTGTTCAGGATCTCGATGCAGGGTGACGACTCCCTCGACAAGCTTTCGTTCGATAGCTTTCATCGCCGTTGCGGTGATGATGCCGCTCCACTGGGCATCGGGTATTCTCTGCTTGAGACGGGCGGTGAATCGTTCGGATGTAATGCCGAAACGCATTTCAACCGGGTTTTCAAAATTTCTTTCCCTGCCGAACAGCTGTTTTTCAAGATCTCCGAGCCAGCCGTTTTTGAACACGCAACTCTGGATGCTTTCGTGCGCCGGCCATTCCTGAATAGAGCATAGCCCCGCATGCGCTGCAGATTCCTTTTCCCATTCGTAACGGGGTTGTGAAGTGATGAAATTGTTTGTGATTGTCGAGTCAGTTTCCGTCAGTCCCGAATCCGGGCGGTTCCTTTTTCTCCAGGATCAGAGGTAAATTGCGTAATAATAGATATTTTTTTTGATCTCGCTGATGACGAAGCGGTAGCTGGTTTTATTTTTCCACCACAGAAACCTGTTCCACCAGTCGGGTTCAGTCGAAACGAGGGTGATTTTTTTCGACGATCCTTCGAAGACCTTCGACCAGGTCTGATGGATTCTGAGCATATGAGGAGGGTCGCTGACGACGATTGCGCTTTTCCATCCTTTTTTCCGCAGTGTTTCAGCGGCATTGATTGCCTCCTCCCAGGTCGTTTCCGATTCTGTATCGACTTTTATTGCTTTTTTCGGTACACCGAGTGCTCTCATGCGACGTTCACGCCAGTTCGGGTTTCCTGGCCGATAAAACCTTGCATCGATTCCGGTAAGCAGCACGTTGGGTGCAAAGCCTCTATTGAAAAGTTCTGCTCCTTTTTCAACTCTTAATCCGCTGTCTCCGCCAAGAACGATTATCACATCGGCTTTCTGGGGTTTCTCGGCCGGGTAAGAAACGACGAAACCGAGGCTCAGGAAAATAACGCCCGCAAAAACAGATGCGGAAAACACCGAGATGGCCAGAAATGTCAGGAATGATTTAATCATGCATGTACCGTGAAATCATTTTCCGTCCTTACAGCCGGGAATCAGTTTCCGGCAGATGAAGCGCAGAGAGCCTTTTTTAGAAGGCTTGTCGATGATGATGGCATTTTTTACGGTATGATGCAAAAAAAATCGGCTGTTCACGGTAGACATCAACAGGCTCAGGAGGGTATTGAAGATTGACATCCGGTTTTCTGTCTCATCGATCAGAGGTGCATTCTTTTGAGACAGATTGTCTCGTTTTGTTTCATCATTATGAGACATATTATGATGAGTTACGTATAAAAACACTGAAATCGGCTGATTACCGATTGTTTTTCCTTCAGGTATGATAGTTGCTGACTAAAAATGTAAACGCGGCAATTAAACCGGCTGAACTGCACTACAACAATGGTCTACCTCCTTTCTTCCTTACTTGTTTACATCTTTATTGCGGGTGTTCAGAATTTCTATCATCGAGGCCGGATAAGCAGGATTGTCGCTGCTGCCGATTTCTCTGCCGTGCTGCTTATTTCTTTCATTATTCTGCTTGGCATGGTTCATTAATCGGCGAAACATTTTTCGACCTGTATTTTTTCTTTACCCGGACGGCATTACCTTTGTTTGTAGTGCTGTCTTTTTTTATGGCGATTTTCCCTTCGATACATGGCGAAAAGAGCGATTTTTTTGTTTAACCCGTCGCGAATGATCAAACGATTCGGGTTGCTGATCCTGCTGCTGCTCTGGTCCGGCTGCGTCTTATCCGCAGAGGCGGCTGTCGTCAGAACCGGCCTCGATATGCTTGACGATTCCCTCTGCAGCGGGTTGCGGGGCAAAAAGGTTGCCCTCATCACCAATGCAGCGGCGCTGACCTCTGAAGGAGAGCCGGGTTATGCGGTGCTGCTCCGCAACGGGGTGGATCTGCGGTTTCTCATGGCTCCGGAGCATGGTTTTTCTGTCGATGTAGAGGCCGGAAAACGCGTCTCCGGAACAGTCGTACAGGATACGCTTAAAGTCCATTCCTTATACGGTGCTTCGAAAAAGCCCGATGCCCGGCTGCTTGGAGCCGTCGATCTGGTTGTATTTGATCTGCAGGATGTCGGCGCCCGCTGCTATACCTATATTTCCACCATGAAACTCGCCATGGAGGCGTGCGAGGAGGCCGGAAAGTCATTCATGGTTCTTGACAGGCCGAATCCGATCTCGCCGGTTGCGCCTTCGGGCTTTATGGCGGAGAAAGAGTTCGAGTCGTTCGTAAGCGCTGTCGATGTTCCATTTGTTCACGGACTGACCATCGGCGAAATCGCGCAGTTCCTTCAGAAAACCCGTTTCAGAAAACTGCAGCTGCAGGTCGTTCGAATGGCGGGTTACGACCGGAGGCTTTTCGGAGATGAACTCCGGGGATTTACCTTCAGAAGTCCTTCGCCGAATATACGGAATGTGGAAACGGCAATTGTCTACCCGGCTACTGTCATGCTCGAAGCTACCACGGTCAGCGAAGGAAGGGGAACCGATGCTCCCTTTCTGCAGTTCGGAGCGCCTTATATCAGAGGAGATGAGCTTTCCCGGCAGCTTGCGGGGTATGCGCTTCCGGGAGTGGCGTTTCGTGCCGTCGAGTTTACTCCCCGATCGGGTAAATTCAAGGGAGAACGTTGTTCAGGGGTGAGGGTCGCTGTTACCGACAGGACCCTGTTCGAGCCCTTCACCGTTTCGGCGGCTATTCTTCTTTCACTGCATCGCAGCTATAAGGAAAAGCTCGGCCTTGAAAAGGGAGCGGATTTTTTCGACAGACTCGCAGGAACCTCCCGGTTCAGGCGTATGATAACCGGTCAGGCATCGTTGCGGAACATTATCGAAGCCGCAGAGCGCGATGTCGATCTATTCATCAGGAACAATGGGGATATACGGTTGTATCCCTGACCATAGCTGCAGTGTATGAAGGATTACCGGGGTGCCCGGTATGCGCCGCCCAGGCCTTCAGCTGAAAAAAGAATTTGCCAGAGTTGCAGAAACCGGGCCTTGAATGCCCCTGCGCAACTCAAAAGATAATAGTTCCACATGCGGCGGAATGTTTCCGGATAATGCCGTTTCAGCATCTCCCAGCGGCTTTCGAAGTTTTCATGCCATGCCTTGAGGGTAAGGTAATAATCGAAAGCGAATACATGCCAGTCTTCGAGCATGAAGAGCCCTTCCGCGTTTCGGGTTATCTGGCTTGCCGAAGGGATCATGGAGTTGGGAAAAATGTAACGGCATATCCACGGATCGACGCTGACGCAGGGTTCGTTGCCACCGATGGTGTGCAGGAGGCTCAGTCCTCCGGGCTTGAGACATCGTTTTACCGTTTCGAAGTAGTTCCGGTAGTTTTTATAGCCGACATGCTCGAACATCCCGATAGAGTAGATGCGGTCGAAGGATCCCTCGACGTTACGGTAGTCCGAAAGCGCAATGGTCACCGGCAGGTTTTCGCACTGTTTTTTTGCCTCGGCGGCCTGTTCGCTCGATACGGTTATTGCTGTAACCTTTACCCCGTAATGCTCGGCGGCAAATCGTGCCGCGCCTCCCCATCCGCAGCCGATATCGAGCAGATGCATGCCGGGTTCGAGCATCAGCTTGTCGAAGACAAGCCTGAGTTTCCGTTCCTGCGCCTCGTCGAGGTTGCCGGCGCCGTCCCAGTAACCGCAGCTGTAGATCATGCGATTGTCAAGCATTGCCCGGAAAAGGTCGTTACCGGTATTGTAATGTTTTTCGCCGATGACGAATGCTCGCGATGTGGTCTGGAGGTTGAACATCCGACCGGTCATTTTTCCGGCAATGCGTTCAATGGGCATCACTTTTTCGTCGGCTCGTGAGCGGAGAAGGCGATAGAACAGCTGGTCGAGGGCATCGCACTCCCACCACCCTTTCATATAGGATTCTCCCAGGCCCAGGTTCCCCTGGGTTATCGCCTTGCGGAAGACTTTATGGTTGTGGATGCGAATATCGTGTTCTTCTGTTCCGTCTATGGCTATGCCTGCGGCATTGAATATCGTCTCGAGCCGCTTTCTGTAGAGATTATCCGGCATGTTATGACGTCTCGGGAGTTGTTGAGATTAATCGTGGTGTTTTTCCTTCAGGGTTCTCTGTACCCTGAACAGGCCTTCGACGCCGGCAGGCGAAAAGAGCACCTGCCAGAGCTGGACATGACGGGCACGGAACGAACCTGCGGCACTGAGCAGATAGTAACGCCACATCCTGAAAAATCTCTCGCTGTAGTTTTTTTCGAGAATTGTGCGATGGCGATCGATATTATCATTCCACGCTTTCAGGGTAAGAAAGTAGTCATATCCGAAAGAGTGCCAGTCTTCCATCACAAACGTTCCTTCCGATGTTCTTGCGATATGGTCCGCGGAGGGAAGCATCGAGTTTGGAAAGATGTAGCGGCTTGTCCATCTGTCGGTATTGGTGCCGGTACGGTTGCTGCCGATGGTATGCAGGAGAAAGAGCCCTTTCGGGTCCAATGCGTTGCATGCCTTCTGAAAATAGGTTCGATAGTTTTTATGGCCGACATGCTCGAACATTCCTATAGAATAAATGCGGTCAAATCTTCCTGACAGATCCCGGTAGTCCATGAGTTTTATTTCAATCGGAAATCCTGAGCAGTACTGCCGGGCATGTTTCACCTGTTCGCTTGATATGGTGATTCCTGTAACCTTTACCCCGTAATGCTCGGCGGCAAATCGTGCCGCGCCTCCCCATCCGCAGCCGATATCGAGCAGGTGCATGCCGGGTTCGAGCATCAGCTTGTCGAAGACAAGCCTGAGTTTCCGTTCCTGCGCTTCGTCGAGGTTGCCGGCGCCGTCCCAGTATCCGCAGCTGTAGATCATGCGTTTGTCGAGCATTGCGCGGTAAAGGTCGTTACCGATATTATAGTGGGTTTCGCCTACTGTGAAAGCTCTTCGGGGATGCTGGAGGTTCATTATGTTTCCGGCGATCGAGCTGATGAATCGAGGCAGGCCGGATACTTGTCTGTCCAGCTTTTTGCGGAGCACCCGGTAAAAAAATTCGTCCAGTGCTTCGCAATCCCACCATCCGTCCATATAGGACTCACCGGTACCGAGGTGAGCTTCCGTCAGCACTCGTCTGTAAAAACGATCGTCATGCACCCTGATATCCCAGGGTTCCTTACCGTTGACTGCTATTCCTGCATCCTTAAGAAGGTTTTGCAGTTTGTTCTTGAAAAATGATTCGGCCATAAGAGCGAAGCATTATCCATACTGTATGGTTATCAGAGCTGCAGCAAAGAACTTCTGCCATGTTTTAATATATGCTTTAACCTGCAAAGCCATTGAAATCGTTCACGGACAGGTGGGGATATAGTGTATTTTGCGGGATTACAGCAGATCTGAGCGGGATAATGCGTCCGAAATGATCGTGTCATCCGGTAAAAAAACTACGGTATTCAGCCGTTGTTTTTTTTGGGGCGACCTCTTTTTTTCTGGGTGCTGCCTTTTTCCTCCTTCATGTCGGAATCGGCGGTTGATTCGTGATCCGGGTCGTCAGCAGAGATCTCTTCATCCAGTACGGTGTCTGCGATGACGGCTTCGTCGATGATCAGGATGTCTTCACAGATATCATCGGGGGCGTCGTCGATAGTGACAGCGGATTTTCCCCGGCTGCCCCGCTTGTTTTTCATGGCGGGTTCGATCAGGGTCATGACTTCGTTGATGGAAGAGAAAATATAGAGCTGCTTGTCGAGATTGGTGAGTTTCAGCAGATCTTTGATCTGCTGGCAGAGGGATACGAAAATGGCGAGTCCCTGACACTGGTTCGATAGCTGATGGGCGATCAGCATGGAACTGATGCCGCCCGAATCGATGGCCTTTACCTGCGAGAAATCTATGATGAGGTTTCTGCTGTTTTCTTCTTGCAGGAGGGTTTCGATTGTATGACGAAAACAGGCTGAATGCCGGAAATCGAACACTTCTTCTTCGAGCTTCAGAATGGTCAACTCCTTGCGGGAGGATACCGTATTTTTCATGGCAGCACTTCTTGTTAGGTCTTGAAGAGACCGGCTCTCTCTGCAGCCTGCCCCGGTCAGCTTATTTACCGCCTGCAAGCCTTCTGTTCTCTCTGCAGGAAGAGTAATGGCAGAGTCTGAATAAATGGCCTGTCCGAGTCATGCTTCCTGCAGAAATCGGCAGCATGCAGCAGAAAGCGCTTCCATTGCCGCACGATCTCCGGGAGCGTGCACCCAGTTAACATTAAGCCTATTTTTAAAAAAAGTCAACTGGCGTTTTGCATAATTGCGTGTATGCTGTTTTATGAGCGTAACCGCTGTATCAAAGCTTGTATGTCCTTCAAAGTAATCGAAGAGTTCCTGATACCCAACGGTTTTCAGTGATCCGGGGTTTTCAGTATCCGACCGGTTACAGAACGTTTTATATAAAAATTCAGCTTCTTCGCAGAGGCCTTCCCCGATCATCCTGTCGACCCTCCTGTTGATACGCTCGTACAGGAGCGTTCTCGGCATATCGAGGCCGAACGTGTGATATACATGCGGAGGAGTCGTGTTGCGATGTTTCAGTTCGGTTACGGTTTTTCCGGATACTGCGATGATTTCAAGGCTTCGGATCAGTCGGTGGGTTTTGGATGCATCGAGTGTCGCAGCCTGAACAGGGTCCAGTTTCCTGAGTCTTTCAAAGAGTTTATCGCTGCCCAGGCTGGCAAGTTCTGCTGCGAGTCGTCGGCGTATTTCAGAGTCGCCTGCCGGCAGTTCGGAAAATCCTTTGAGAAGTCCTTCAATATAGAGTGGCGACCCTCCGCTCACGATAGCGTGTTTGCCTCTCAAGTGGATATCGGCGATTCTTTTCCATGCCTCGAATGCGAATTCTCCGGCGGTGAATGGTTCTCCGACCGACTTTTCGTTGATGAAATGATGCCGGATCTCGCGTAGTTCTTCGCAGGAGGGTTTGGCCGAGCCTATGGTGAGTTCCCGGTATATCTGCCGAGAGTCTGCGGAAACGATCTCGGCATCGAGCATTCTTGCGATATTCAGTGCCAGAGCGCTTTTTCCGGACGCAGTCGGTCCGGTAATGACGAGCACCGGTTTTTCCGGAAAGCCGGCTGCTGTCTCGGCAATGGTCACAGGCCGGGGATGAAGGTTTTCATTGCATGGCAAAGTCGGGAAACCGGCAGTCCGACGACATTGTAATAACAGCCATCGATGCGTCGGACGTAACAGGCCATAATCGGGTCCTGGATGCCGTAGGAACCGGCCTTGTCGTAGGGCTTCATTTTTTCGAGGTAGCGCTCGATCTCCCGATCGTCCATCGGTTCGAAGGTTACCGAGGTCGTTACGCATTCGCAGTGCCGATGCGAATCCGAGACGACGGCAAAACCGGTATGCACCTTGTGGGTAGCATTCTGAAGGTTCTGCAGCATTCGGAATGCCTCATCGTATGTCGAGGGCTTGCCGAGAACGGACTCTTCCTGAACGACTACCGTATCCGCTCCGATGAATACGGCAGGTTGGGATCCTTTATAGACCTTTCCGGCAGCTTCCGCTTTCTGCATGGCGATCTCCCGCACATTCTCTTCAATGGTTTTCCGGGAGTCGAAGGTTTCATCCGTATTGACTGCCAGGGTGGTGAAGGGGATGGCCAGCAGCGAGAGCAGTTCCCGTCTTCTCGGCGACTGCGAAGCAAGTACAAGCTTCGGCGTTTCCATTTGGCGGATCATTGCAGGTTGTTCCATCCTCTCCGGTTCAGATCGCTGTATATCAGCCATCCCGAAAGAACTGCGGCCGTAAAGTAGAGTCCTGCGGCTGCAGGTTCTCCGAATATGAGCTTTCCGGTTCCGAAAAGGGTCGAGTAGACCAGAACGATACCGAAAAACCAGTCGAGGAACAGCCGGCCGAATCCCTTGTCTGATTCCACCTCGGGCATTGTCGCCGCTATTTTCTTCCAGAGTGCTCCGCCGACCCTTGTCGTGCGGTAGAACGACCGGAGCCGCTCTTCTTCAGTCGGGGGAGTGAGAAAGGTGATCAGAAGGGTTGACGAGATGGTGAACAGCACGATGATGAAGAGCGAGTCCGGAAAGGTTATGCCGGTCATGGACGTGAGCCAGCCATAGGCAATGAACGGTGCAACCATGGAAGTGATTTCGCTCCATGCGTTCAGTCGCCACCAGAACCAGCGCATGATGAGCACGAAGCCGGTTCCCGCACCGCATTGAATGATGAATTCCCATGCTCCGGTTATGGTTTCGAGCACGAAAAAAGTGATGTAGAGAGCGAACAGCGCTGTCAGGGCGGTTACGGTTTTCGATACCATCACATAGTGCCGGCTGTCGCCTTCAGTTCTGATAAAACGCTTGTAGAAATCGTTGATGAGGTAACTGGTGCCCCAGTTCAGGTGCGTGGCGAGCGTTGACATGTATGCCGCAAGAAATGCCGCGACAAGGAGTCCTCTCAGTCCGGGAGGGAGTACGGCTTTCATGACATAGACGTAGCCGTCCTCCTTTTGTGATGCGGGGAGGTCGGGAAACATGACGAGACTGACCAGCCCGACGACGATCCACGGCCATGGTCTGATTGCGTAGTGAGCGACGGTGAACCAGAGCGTTGCAAGCAGCGAGTGTTTTTCGTCTTTTGCGCTCATCATCCGTTGGGCAATGTACCCGCCGCCTCCAGGTTCGGACCCGGGATACCAGGACGCCCACCACTGCACGAACGCCATGGCGGCAAACGAGGCGAACGGCAGGGCTAAAGCTCCCGCCGTATCGTTCAGGTTTGTCGGTGCGGTTGAAAACGACGGAAAAAAATCGAACATCCATGCGGGGAGCGCTCCTTTCAGGCCGCCGGCGGCAGTGACTGACGGGTGCTGGACGGCAAGAACGGCAAGGACGATGCATCCGGCCATGGCGATGACGAACTGAACGGCATCGGTAACCGATACGCCCCAGAGTCCGGAAAGTCCGGAATAGAATGCCGTAAGAACCACCAGCGCGACGATGGTGAGTTCGGGGTTCAGTTCCGGCATCATGATCCGGATGATCTTGAACATGGCGAGGTTCACCCATCCGATGATGACTGCGTTGATGAAAAGCCCGAAATAGACGGCCTTGAATCCCCGGAGAAACGATGCCGCCTTTCCGCTGTAGCGCAATTCGATGAATTCAAGGTCGGTGAGGATATTTGCTCGTCTCCAGAGGCGTGCGAAGAAAAAAACGGTGAGCATCCCGCCCGACACGAATGTCCACCAGACCCAGTTGCCGGCAATTCCGTTTTTTGCCACAAAACCGGCCACAGCCAGAGGAGTATCGGCAGCAAAGGTTGTCGCCACCATACCGGTTCCGGCAAGCCACCAGGGAAGTTTGCGTCCGGAAAGAAAGAATTCGCCTACGTTTTTCGATGCCCGCGCTGAAAACATCAGGCCGATGATGAGTGTAAGAACAATATAGCCGGCTATGATCGCGTAGTCAGGAAAGGTGAACTGTTCCATATATGGTGTTGTCTTGGGGCCGTTTAGTTTCAGCGAGGAGGCTTATAAAGCAGTCTCCTCGCTGAGCGCTCCGGGGAAGGTATGGTTATGCCTCTATTCTCGAAAGGTCGAGGAAGCTCTGGTAACGATCCTCAATTTCCAGCAGATCCAGCCCTGCTACCCGTTCGGTTCCGAACATTTCGACGCAGAAGCTTGCCATTGCGCTGCCGTACAGTACAGCCTTGCGTAGTTCAAGGTCCGTAATGTTTTCACAGCGGGAGAGGTGGCCGATAAAGCCGCCGGCAAAGGTGTCGCCGGCTCCTGTCGGATCGTAAATGGATTCGAGCGGAAATGCCGGTGCGGCGAAAATGCCGCTGTCGGTAAAGAGCAGCGCACCGTGTTCTCCTTTTTTGATGATCAGAATCTTCGGGCCCATCTCGCGGATTATTCTTGCCGATCTGACCAGATTCGGATCGCCGCTGAGAATGCGTGCCTCGCTGTCATTGATAATGAAGACATCGACGCGTTCGAGCGTTTTTTTCAGTTCTTCGGGTTTGCCTTCTATCCAGAAGTTCATGGTGTCGCAGATGACCAGTTCAGGAGCGGTAATCTGGTCGAGAACCTTGAACTGGAGTTCGGGATCGATGTTGCCGAGACAGACGAATTTCGATGTGCGGTACTGTTCCGGCACATGCGGATCGAAATCGGCAAACACGTTAAGCTGGGTGTCGAGCGTATCCCTGGTGTTCATGTCATAATGGTACCTTCCTGCCCAGCGGAATGTTTTTCCGTCCTCCACTTTCCTGATTCCTTTTGTATTGATGTTTCTCGAATGGAGCAGATTGAAATGTTCATTGGTGAAATCCGAGCCGACCACGCCAACCATGTTGATGTCATCGGTAAAGTAGCTCGCTGACAGAGCGATATAGGTCGACGATCCTCCAAGAGTATCCGGGGAGCTGCCGAAAGGCGTTTCGATATCATCAAATGCAAGTGAGCCGACGACGAGAATGGACATGATTGTATGATTTTTTCAGGGTTAACGTAAAATCTCAAGATAACGATTTCATGGTTCAATTCTGCCGGGGGAGTTCAAAAAGCATGCATTGTCCAGGTCGGCAGGTGATGGTGAGCCTGTGTTCGGCCACCTCGTGATCCTGCTGTTCCAAAAGATCCCGTAGTGTTGCGTCAGCGAACGAAAATTCGATGGTGCCGGTTCTTTCCTCCTCGCCGTTGCTGTTGCCTATAAAGAGCAGGGCATGGTTTCCGTTTCTGCGAAGCACCGCGAAAAGATCCGGTTCGCTGACATATGGCAGGATGATGGATCCGCTCTCGCCGCAAAGAATAAGTTCGGCATACCGATTCCGTATCGAGAGGATCTTGCTGATATGGGTGTTGAGCGGCTGCTGATTGTTTGCGTCGTTCCAGTCGTAACTGTATGCGCTGAAAAGCGGCAGTGTTTCCGAAGGGAATCTGGCCCGGTCGTTATCGTCGAAGTTCAGTCCGAGGTTGACCGGGTGCCATTCGCAGAGTTCCATACCGGAGTGGATGAACGGTATGGCCGGAAGCACGGCCGAGAGAGCGAAAACGAATGCCGCGCGGTTCCGCCCGGTTTCCATGCCGGGCCACCTGTGGCATATTCTCGGAGTGTTATGGTTTTCTCCGGTACCGAAAAAAGGCAGGGCGACGCCGGTTCTGTTGAGGTGGTTCAGCAACCCCCTGATGAAAACCGTATCGTGGATAACGAAGGGCAGCGAGCCGAATACCGCATCAAATCCTTCGTCGCGAACATCCGGCGTGGGATCGAAGTTTTCGTCCCAGAAGGCGAAATCCGGCCGGTTCCGGCGCGCTGTTTCCACAACCCTTTTTTTAAGCTGTTCAGGAAGCGCATGGCCCATGTCTATCATGGCGCCGTCTATGCCATAGTTGTCCTGATACCACGGGATAATTGAGGCGATGGTCTCCCAAAGTTCCCTGTTGAAGGTATCCGGATTTTCCAGGGCCGAGTCATACATCCGGATGGTATTATAGGCAATGTAGTTGAAGTCGGGATGGTTGTGCATCTTCAGGTAGGTGACGTCGGTCCAGGGCGGCTGGCGGTCGTCGGGCGGCCAGTCGGAAAAGGCGCTTGCGACAAGGCAGGGATTTCCGTCTGTACCGGTACCCGTGACGGTTCCGTCTTCAATTCTGACGCTCCCGGGAGCAGGAGCGAACATTCCGGTATAGTCGGCAGAGGGTGCGGGAAGGCTATGGAGGTCATGCTTATCCACCTTTTCGTATATGGTGTTCAGGGTGGCGGCGTCGAAAATCGGAGGACCGTAAGCTTTTGCTGCCTCGGTTTCCCACAGCCAGTAAAACCATGAAGGATGATCGGTTATCCAGCTGCTGTCGATAGCCGCCGTGCGGAAAACGAATTCGAAAACCACCCTCATGCCAAGCAGGTGCGCGGCCTCGACAAATGCTTTAAGGAGGAAGTCCGCAGTGAGTCCGAGTGCCGGTTCGTCGAGCAGCGGATCGATTGTGAACGGATCTTTTACGGCGTATGGCGATCCGAGATTTCCTTTTCTGTTGACCATGCCGATAGAGGTGAGCGGCAGGAGGTAGACCGTGTCGGCACCAAGAGAGTCGATGTATGGCAGGAGAGCGATAGCCTTCAGGATGGTGCCGGTTTCTCTGAAGCCGGAAGAAAGGGGAGGGACGGCGATATTGCCGTCAAGGTTGTGGTCAAACGCTGTGGAGAGTCGTACGAAGAGGTTATAGACAACGGCATGTCGGCTCCATGAGCGGTTCTGATCCCTGTCGAAAGAAATGGAACCGGGGTGATCGAGAATTTTTTCGACGATTTCCGCATAATAGGGGCCTGGCTGAACGGCTTCGACTCCGGTCTGATCGCCGGTCCAGAGTTTCGGTACGTGGTAGGGTTTTCCGTTCGGTGTCTCCCGGAGTTGGCGGAGACGATGCAGAAGTGTTTCAAGATGAGTATGTTGCACTGATGAAGAGGTGTTATTGAACAAAATATCCGTAACAAGATAGCGATTTCCCTTTTATGAGAAACATATGTCTGGAGGTTGAGTATGACGGAACGGATTATTGCGGCTGGCAGCGCCAGTCAGGGGGAATTCCCACCGTTCAGGGGGAGCTTGAAACGCTATTGCGGCGGATTCTCCGGGAGCAGATCGAACTGACGGCCGCAGGAAGGACGGACAAGGGTGTTCATGCCCGCGCTCAGGTCGCGAACTTCAAGACCGCATCGTCGATCGAACTTCGCAGGCTTGTTCATGCGCTAAACGGACTGCTGCCCGTAACCATCAGGATTCGCGGGGCGGTTGTCGCTTCGCCGGATTTCCACGCCAGGTACAGTGCCAAAGAGCGGGAGTACCGGTATTTTCTTGTTGAACAGCCATCCGCCTTGCGGCAGAGGTTTACCGGCTTTTCCGGAGGTACCCTCGACCTTTCGGCAATGCAGCAGGCAGCCGGTCTTGTGCTGGGGGCGCATGATTTTTCCGTTCTGTCAAAGGAACCTCATGCTGAAAACGGTATGTTCTGCAATGTGACAGCCTGTACATGGACCGGAGAAGAAGAGCATCTTGTTTTTCGTATTGCTGCGAACCGGTTTCTTCGTTCCATGGTGCGTTATCTGGTCGGCGCAATGATTTCGGTCGGGAGAGGAGAGCTTCCTGCCGAAGAGCTGCAATCAGTACTAGAAACCGGAACCCGAAGGTTTTCTCTTGTGCCCGCATCACCCGGGGGCCTTTTTCTGTGGGAGATCAGGTACTGATATTACTTTAAGGAATCTCATGCGGCAGGCCTGTCCGGCAAAACTGCCCTCATGCGTGCAGTGCATGGGCATTGCATGAATAAATAGCGCCGTGCTTGTTTGTAATAATCAGTTACTGTTTTTATGTTAGTTCATAAGGGATGCTTTTCCTCCCTGTAGGAGTTTTTTACAATACCCCCCTTAACACCGGATTTCCTGTGAAGATAAGGTTTCTGTATAGAGTATGTGCGGTTCTTGTTTCGATGCTCTTTTGCCATAATACCATGCATCCGGGATTCGCGAGGGAATCGAAGGGGCGCGATGGTGATTATTCTGCCGCGAAATCTTCTGTAGCGGAAATTCTCGACAGTCTTGTCTATGCCACTTATTTCAAGGATGAATATTTTTCCACCTCGTCAAAAATGCCTGCAAAGCCCGGGTTTCCTTCGCATTTTGTTCCCCAGTACAGCGATTCGGTCTATGCCGCAAGGATAGCCGCCCTTGATCGCAAAACCCCATTTGATCTTGTATTCAACGAACATGTCAGAGGATTCATAAGGGTTTACGCTGTTGACAAGCGGAACAGCACAGCGAAGATCCTTGGTCTGAGCAAGGTTTATTTTCCTCTCTTTGAAGAGCATCTTGACCGATATAACGTTCCCATCGAGATGAAATATCTGGCTATCGTCGAGTCGGCGCTCAATCCTACGGCGGTATCCCGAGCCGGAGCAAAGGGTTTATGGCAGTTCATGTACGGTACCGGAAAAATGTACGGTCTCGAATCTTCTTCTTTCGTCGAAGACCGTTACGATCCTTACAAAGCCACGCTCGCTGCCAGCCGACATCTCCGCGATCTCTACAAAATCTACGGGGACTGGTTTCTCGCTCTCGCGGCTTACAATTCCGGTCCCGGCAATGTCAACAAGGCCATTCGTCGAGCCGGCGGTGTCAAGGATTACTGGGCGATATGGGATTTTCTGCCTGCCGAGACCAGGGGATACGTGCCGGCATTCATTGCCGTCAACTACATCATGAATTATTACAAGGAGCATAATATCACTCCTGTCGAACCCGGATACCTCTACCACGACATCGATACGCTGCGTGTGTCCAAGATGCTTTCTTTCGAGCAGATAAACGAAACGATAGGGGTCTCGATGCAGGATCTCCAGTTTCTTAATCCCCAGTACAAGCTCGGGATAATTCCCGGTAACGATTACTCGTCAAACGTACTCAGGCTTCCTCGCCGCCACATCGGGCAGTTTCAGCGAAGGGAGCAGGAAATCTACGCTTATAAGTCGAAAAGCGTGCTCGAGCGCGAGCAGCTTCTTGCACGCGTACAGAGTTTCGAGTCATCTTCTCCGGTTCCCGTAACGCAGTTTGACGGCACAAAATCGGTACGCAAAATTCATTACGTCAGAAAAGGTCAGGATCTCGGTATGATTGCCCGTTATTACCGTTGCGAGCCAAGCGAGATCGTTCGCTGGAACAACCTCAGGAACACCACTCTTTCGCCTGGTCAGCAGCTGGTTGTTTTTGCAGGCGACGATGCGATTTCCGGCGCTGCCGTTCTTTCTGCCGCCGACACATCTGGAGGGGAGTCCCGGATGAAAACCGCACCGCAGGCCGCAATAAAGGATCGGCTCGGTCAGCATACGGTTCAGCGCGGCGAGACCGTCACTTCCATTGCAAGGGTGTATGGCATGAGTATAGAAGAGATTTCCGAATTGAATGGATTGAGGGGAAATATGTCGCTTCAGCCCGGCCAGAAAATAACGGTCAGTGGAGCCGCAAAAAAAGCCTCCCCGAATAAGAGTTCGTCCGCAACCGTAAGGTTTCACAAAGTCAGAAAAGGAGATACCCTGTTTTCGATAGCCGATCGGTATGGTGTGAGCGTAGGGCAGCTTACCGAGTGGAATGGTATCGTCAGGAAAAAGGCGATTCAGCCGGGCCAGAAGCTGAGAGTAGCGTCACGCTGAACGAACGGTTGTTCTTCCTCCGGCGGAGCAATTGCGGGCCGTCCGGTCGGGAACCATTTTTTACGCTGTTAATTGTTTCCTTTCTGATGTTCCATTAACCGATAATTTTATTATCTTGAGCCTTTTCATGTTGCTCGACTGAGGGAGAACAAAGGCTGATCGGAACCGATTTATCAATTCTTCAAAAAGTGATTAAAAAAACGTATGCGTAATATCATCTTTACCGGAAAGGGCGGCGTAGGCAAGACCTCTGTCGCGGCGGCTACGGCACTGAAGGCTGCGGACATGGGTTATAAAACCCTTATTATGTCCACCGATCCGGCTCACAGTCTTGGTGACTCGCTCGATGTACAGTTAGGCCCATCGCCCGTCAAGGTTGCCGAAAACCTCTGGGCTCAGGAAGTCAGCGTTTTCGGCGATCTCAATCTCAACTGGGACGTTGTCAGAGAGCATTTTGCTCAACTTATGGCGTCCCGAGGCATTGAAGGCGTCTATGCCGAAGAAATGGGCGTGCTTCCCGGTATGGAAGAGCTCTTCTCGCTATCCTATATCAAGCGTTACAACGAAGAACAGAAAGATTACGATCTTCTCGTCGTTGACTGCGCTCCAACCGGCGAAACTCTCCGTCTGCTTTCGCTTCCGGAAACGTTCGGATGGTTCATCAAATTCATCCGCAACGTCGAAAAATACATGGTTAAGCCTGTTATCCGTCCTCTTTCAAAGAAAATCAAGAAAATCGACGATTTCGTGGCACCTGAAGAGGTCTATGAAAAGGTCGACAATCTGTTCTCTTCGACCGAGGGCATTATCGATCTTCTGGCCGACGGAAGCAAATCCACCGTCCGCCTTGTCATGAACCCCGAGAAGATGGTTATCAAGGAGTCAATGCGAGCGCTGACCTATCTGAACCTGTACGGTATTACGGTTGACAGTATAACCATCAACCGAGTCATGCCGGATCAGAGCACCGACCCCTATTTCCAGAAATGGCGCAGCATCCAGCAGAAATACATCGAGCAGATCGAGGATGCATTTGCTCCCATTCCCATTGCTGAGGTACCGCTTTTCGAGAGTGAAGTGGTCGGCCTTGAGATGCTTCGCAAGGTTGGCGCCAAGGTATACGAGGACAGAAATCCTCTTGATGTGTTTTTCAAGGAGGATCCTATAGACATCAGCAAGGTATCCGACGGCCACTACAAGGTTCGCGTCAGGTTGCCGTTCATGGAAAATATGGGCATGGAGCCCAAAATTCTTAAAATGGGCGACGATCTTACCATCCGTATCGGCGATTACCAGAAAATAGTGGCACTGCCGATTTTCCTTGCAGGTATGGAGTCAACAGGAGCTTCGTTCGAGGATAAATGGCTCAGCATCGATTTTACTAAATAAGTCTGGCGATTCGGGAGTATCCAGTCTTTTCGTGAGCAACAAAAAAACCTGCTTTTCACAGCAGGTTTTTTTTGTTGCTTTCCGCAGCATTGGATAGCTCAAAGCGTAACGATGGAGGCGTCGGACACGCCGTCTACCCGGTTTATTTCGTCGAGCAGGGCAGGTTCAGCCTCTCCGTCCACGACAATAGCCGTCATGGCAAGCTTTTTTTCTTCATCCCTCGATAGCGCGACATAGGCAACGTTGAGGTTATGCTGCAGCAGCAGCTGGGTTACGTGCGCAATGACGCCGGGCTTGTCGATGTTATTGTAGAGGATGATATTTCCTTCGGGCTTGAATTCCATCAGGAACTGGTCGATCATGACGATCCTGATGGCGTGATCGCCGAATACCGTGCCGCCGATCATGCGTTTCATTGTGCCGTTTTCCAGTTCAACCCTTATAAGATTGGTATAGTCGGGATTTTCCTTCTCGAATTTCTGCTCGAGGGATATTCCCAGTTCTTCGGCCATCGTAAAAACGTTGATGTAGTTGGTTCCGTCCGACTGACGTACATCGAGAAACCCCTTGAGCGCTGCTGCCGCTATGACTTCGCTGAATTTCTGCAGGTATTCTCCGGATGTCCTGATGGTCATGACATGGGCGTCAAGGTCGGTGATCTGAGCCAGGCAGGATCCGAGTTTTTCTGCCAGAGCAAGGTATGCGCTTACTCCGGGAGCCTGCGAGAGTTCAACAGCTGAAGCGTTGACCGCTCCTTCGAGCCGCCCTTTCTGCTTCCATTCGACAATCTGTTCGGCAATCTGTACCGCTACTTTCTGCTGGGCTTCATTGGTCGATGCGGCGATGTGCGGCGTAACTATCACCTTTTCGAGTTTCAGCAGCGGATTGTCAGGCTCGACCGGTTCGGATTCGAAGACGTCGAGTGCTGCCGCTGCGACCTTTCCGGATATAATCGCATCGGCAAGGTCGGCTTCGTTCACAATTCCTCCCCGGGCGCAGTTGACAATGATGACACCGTCTTTCATCAGACCGAACGTTTCGTTGGAAATGAGGTTGCGGGTAGATTCGTTCAGCGACGAGTGAATGGTGATGACGTCTGCGCGGCTGAAATTTTCATGGAGAGGGAGCAGTTCGATATTGAGGTGAGCCGCATATTCATCCGGAATCATGGGGTCGTAGGCGATGGTTTTCATGCCGAATGCCTGCATGCGGGATGCCACTTCCCGTCCGATTTTACCGAGTCCGATAATGGAAATGGTCTTGCCCTCGAGTTCTATGCCGGTGAACTTCTTTTTGTTCCAGAGACCGGCCTTGAGTTCCGCTGTTGCCTGGGGGATCATACGTGCCGCCGACATCAGCATGCCGCAGGCGTGTTCCGCCGCAGAAACCGTGTTGCCGCCAGGGGTGTTCATGACGATGATGCCGTGACGGGTGGCCGCTTCGATATCGATATTATCCACGCCCGCGCCGGCACGTCCGATAAGGTTGAGGTTTTTACCGCATTCGATGATCTCCGAGGTGACTTTCGTGGCGCTTCTGACGATCAGTTTGTCGAATTCGCCTATAATCTCCTTGAGCTCTTCCTTGCTTATTTTCGGCTTTTCAGTAATCTCGAAACCGTTACGAGCAAGAATTTCGCCGCATTGCGGATCGACACCGTCAGTGATCAGTACTTTCATGTTTTGTTTCTGATTGGGATTTCAAGGGAACTATGCCATGTATCCCGCTCCTGTAAGGAGCGGGATACATGGTATTCACCACGATTGTTAATATATGTTTTTTACTGGTTTGCGATACAGGAATTCGTGGACGAAGGCTATTCGTGGCATTGTAAAGGATGCATCATGCGCAGTTGCCGGGATACGGAATTTATTGGGTCTTTTGCCGATTATATATTCGGGTTTTTTTTATCTTCAGAAGCAATAAAATAACGGTAACAAGATCAGTTGCGGTATAAGAGAATGGAACAGTTACACGATTTGCGAGTCTCGCGCATTAAAAGGCTTTCATCTCCAAGGTTGCTCAAGGAAAAGCTTCCTGTTGGTGATATGCCGGCAATGACCATCAGTTCGGGACGTCGCGAGGTTGAAAATATATTGAACGGAACCGATGAACGGTTGCTGGTCATAGTCGGGCCCTGCTCTATTCATCATGTAGAGTCGGCCCTTGATTATGCAAAAAGACTGTCGGTGCTCAGAAGCGAGCTTCGGCATGATCTCTGCATCATGATGAGGGTATATTTCGAAAAACCCCGAACAACGGTCGGCTGGAAAGGCTTCATCAACGATCCGCACCTCGACGATTCTTATGACATCGAGCATGGCCTCTATTATGCCCGCAAGCTGCTGATCGATATCAATACGATGGGGCTGCCTGCAGCGACAGAGTTCCTTGATCCCATTACTCCCCAGTATGTCGCCGATGTGGTAAGCTGGGCAGCTATAGGAGCAAGAACCATCGAATCACAGACTCACCGGCAGATGGCCAGCGGCCTCTCGATGCCGGTAGGGTTCAAGAACTCCACGGATGGACGGCTCGGCGTCGCTGTCGATGCCATCCGTTCGGCGATGCACCCGCACAGTTTTCTTGGAATCGATCAGGACGGGTTCAGCAGCGTCATTACCACAAAAGGAAATCCCTGCGGCCATCTCGTTCTGAGGGGAGGGCTTTCACCGAACTATGATGCCGACAGCATTGCCGAAGCCGAAGCCCTGCTTGAAAAAGCCGGTCTTTCCCAGACCCTTCTTGTCGATTGCAGTCACGCCAATTCAGGCAAGAAGCATGTCGAGCAGTTGAAGGTTTGGGAAAATATTCTCGAACAGAAACAGGCGGGCAACAGGAGCATTGCCGGCGTCATGATCGAGAGTAACATCTGTTCGGGCAATCAGCCTTTTCCTGAAGATCCCGACAAGCTCCGCTACGGCGTTTCCATTACCGATGAGTGCATCTCCTGGGAGGAGACTGAACGCATGCTCCGCCAGGGGGCGGATATCATGAGCAAGCTCGTTTCAAAAGCAGTATCATCATAACTAACCTATAAAAACGCCATGAATATTGATCGTCTCGTTTTTGCAGTCGCCGGCTGTTTTGTGCTTGCCAGCATACTTCTTTCGATATACCACAACCAGAACTGGCTCTGGTTTACCGGATTTGTCGGCCTGAATCTGTTTCAGGCAGCCTTCACCGGTTTCTGCCCTCTGGCAAAAATCCTCAAAGCCGCGGGGGTTCCTCCGGGCGAAGCATTCAGATAAGCGGCTGTTTCCGCCGTACGTGACCGATTCCCCCTTTCGAGGGGGATTTTTTCTTCAACCCCATCACCTGAAGCCGTATGACGATCGAAATCAGGCAGGTCAGGACAAAGAAAGAGCGCCGACAGTTCATCACTTTCGCCTGGCAGGTCTATCGCAGCGATCCCGAACTGAACAGATACTGGGTTCCTCCGGTGATCTCCGATTACATGAAAACACTCGACAAGGAGGTGTATCCGCTCTACGACCATGCAGATCTTGCCATGTTCACGGCCTGGAAGGATGGAAAACTATCAGGTACGATAGCTGCCGTCGAGAACAGGCGGCATAACGAGATTCACGAGGATCGCGTCGGGTTCTGGGGATTTTTCGAGTGTTTCAATGATCAGGCGGTCGCCGACGCCCTGTTCGACGCAGCTGCCGGATGGCTTCGGAATAAGGGGCTCGATACCATGCGAGGACCGGTAAGTCCTTCGATGAACGATCAGTGCGGCATGCTTGTCAAAGGATTCGACAGTTCCCCGGTCTTTCTTATGCTCTATAATCCGCCCTATTACAACGATCTCGTTCAGAAGGCGGGGCACCATATCGGCCAGGAACTTCTGGCATGGTATATCGACCAGAAGCTGATCGATATTGAACGTCTGCGCCGTATTTCGCAGCATGTGATGAAACGGGAGGGACTATCCGTCCGTGTGCTTGATATGAAGCATTTCGACCGCGAGATCGACAATATGCGGGAGATCTACAACGGAGCATGGGAAAAGAACTGGGGATTCGTTCCCATGACCGACAGGGAGTTCGATTGTCTTGCCAAAAGCCTCAAGCCGATAGCAAATCCGCATTACGTCTATTTTGTCGAAGATCGCAACGGAAGAACTATTGGTTTTTCGCTTTCATTGCCGGATATCAACCAGGCACTGAAACATGTCAACGGGAATCCGCTGACTCCATGGGGACTGATAAAATATCTCTGGTATAAACGCAACATAAACATGGTCAGGACCATCGTCATGGGCGTGCTTCCCGAATACAGGAATAAGGGAATCGACAGCATCCTCAATACATGGATTGCCGATTACGGCGGCAAGCACGGGGTATTTGCAAGCGAAATGAGCTGGGTGCTGAAATCCAACGAGGCCATGAGCAAGCTGGCGAAAGTGATAGGAGGCAGGCCATACAAGGAGTACGTGATTTACGAGAAGTCCATCTGAGGCAACGGGGGATACCCATAACGATCACAGAACAGAAAAGGAACCGCAAGCGGCTCCTTTTCTGTTTTACACACACGGAGAAAAAAGAACAGGAAGTTCTATCAGAACGATGCCATGAAGACGAGATGCGATTTTTCGGTATCCGGATTGTATATGTACGAAGCGGTATAGCGGTCTTTCGATACTGAAATACCGGTGTTGACGAGTGCAATAGTGTCGCTTTCCTCTATTCCGTACTGGTCGCCATAGTAATCTTCGTCACCGGCTCCGACAACGGCTTTTGCCGAGAAGCCGTCCTTGTCGTAGAACTTGTAGCTGGCTTCAAAGTATTTCGCGTTGTCGTAATCATTACCGGCAATGAACATCGCGGCCAGAAGGCCGAGGTTTTCATGGCTGTACCCGATGCTTGCCTCGAGGGTATTGGGCCCATCATCGCTGTAATCAAATGCATCACCATCATTTGGCAGATAATAGTCGGTCAGAGTGATGCTGAACGGACCTACCGGTACGGTGACATAGAGATCTATCTCCTTGTACCGATCGCCGTCATCTTCCGCTATCGCATATGAACCCCATGCGCCTACCACAACACCGATTCCCGGGAAGGTATAGGAAAGGTTCGGCTGGATTGCCGGAGAGTCGCCGAGTTCGCCGCCCCTGAACACGTAGCTGCTGACGACGTCAGCGCCGATCTTGAAGCCCTCTGCCTGTGCGGTGCTGCCCATTCCCGCGAAAAGCGCTACGGCAAGTGAGGCGATAGTAACTGTTTTTTTCATCAATGTAACTCCTGTTTTCAGTTGTTGTGTGGTTTTGTGCATCCCTTCTGATGATGAGAGATGCACGTGGTTATCAAGAAAAATCGTCAGCCTATTGCGTCATGGCCGGTCTCTTCCGTTCTGATGCGGATGCACTGGGGAAGATCGAAGACAAAGATCTTTCCGTCACCGATCTCGCCTGTCTTGGCGCCTTTGATGATCGCCTTGACGGTTTTGTCCGCGTACTCTTCGTTCACGCCAATCTCGATCTTGACCTTTTTAAGCAGGTTGACCTCGCTCGGAACACCTCGGTAGACCTCGGTGTATCCTCCCTGAGCACCGCAGCCGAGAGCATTGGTCACCGTCATTTTTCTTACCCCCACTTCTGCAAGCGCCGCTTTCACGTCAGGCAGTTTATGGGGCTGTATCATTGCTACAATGTATTTCATGCGTAAGCTCCGGTTTTGTCGTTACTGTGTTGTGAAGATCTCGAATCCATAATAGGCTTCCTCTTCGTGTTCCGAGATATCGAGACCTTTCATTTCTTCCTCTTTGGTGACGCGAAGGATGCCTGCGGCTTTCAGGATTAAAAAGAGTACCAGCATGGTGGCGAAGCCCCAGAGCGGAATGACCGCCGAGCCGATGATCTGGGCCATGATCGGGTGACCGCCGAAAATGCCGGTTGCTATGCCTCCCCAGATGCCGTTCAGGCCATGCACGGGCCAGGCGCCTACAGGATCGTCGATTTTGAGTATATCGAGCAGTTTGATGCCCAGTACGACAAGGATACCGGCTACCGAGCCGATGATAAGCGCTTCGTTATAGGTAACCGAATCGCAGTTGGCCGTGATGCCTACAAGTCCGCCGAGCAAACCGTTGAGCGCCATGGTCAGGTCCGGCTTTTTATAGAGCGCCCATGCGAAGATCATGGCAACCAATGCTCCGGCACAGGCCGCAAGGGTGGTGTTTGCGGCAATGAGCATGACGGCATTGGTGTTGTCTCCGCCTACCACAGCAAGCTGGCTGCCGGGGTTGAATCCGTACCAGCCGATAAGGAGAATGAAAACGCCAAGCGTACTGAGCGCGAGATTATGACCCGGCATCGCATTGGGTGAACCGTCCGCATTGAATCTGCCGATGCGAGGTCCGAGCACGATGGCGCCGGCAAGGGCAGCAAAGCCTCCAAGGGCATGGACCACAAGCGATCCGGCGAAATCATAGAATCCAAGCTCGTTCAGCCAGCCTCCACCCCATTTCCAGAAACCGCTGATCGGGTAGACCAGAGAGGTCAGTACGGCAGAGTAGATCAGATATGACTTGAACTGCATCCTGCCAGCCACTGCGCCGGAGACGATCGTTGCCGCAGTTGCGGCAAAGGCTACCTGAAAGAGGAAGTCAACTGCAGGGTGCAGATTGCCGCCGGCAATTTCAGGGGCGTCGGTGCCGATGCCGAAACCTCCGAAACCGAACCAGCTTCCGCTGAAGGCTTCACCCGGGTACATAAGGCCATAGCCGACGATGTAAAACAGGATGGCGCCTATCGAAAGGTCCATAAGATTCTTGAACATGATGTTGACAGCGTTCTTCGCCGCGTTGAGGCCGGTTTCCACCAGCGCGAAGCCCGCCTGCATGAACAGGACGAGGACTGCACAGATGAACAGGAAGAAGTTGTCGATCGCATAGGCGTTGACGGCATCGGCCGAGGGTTCTGCGCCGAAAAGGGGGGGACTGAACATTGCGGCACCGAGCAGTACTCCCGGCAGGAGCATTCCCGGTTTCAGGTTGAGACGTTTCATACTGATGACGGTTTACTGTTAAGAAGTTGTTTGTGGTTGAAAATTCATGTCTGATTTTGCTTTAAATATAAAATTATAATGCAAAGATACAAATCTGTAATAAAGTTTTAGTAAAATAATCAAATCAGACTAATAAATTAAAGCTCAATCATATTGGTTCGATTTGTTGTGAAGACTCTGGCATTGTGGTAAATTCACGGGTTGATCCGTGATTCATTCATCTGTTTATAATTAATGGGAAGCCGCATCGTCGTGCTGAAAAGTCAGGACGCGGAGTATGAGGCATTGCGTCAGGAGATCGCCGATATCTGCCATGTCTCCGGGTTCGGAGAGGATTTCCGTGCGGTTCTGGAGCTGACAGTGAAAGAGGCGTTTGTCAACGCTATAGTGCACGGCAATCGCAGACAGGCAGTGCTTCCGGTTGTCGTGACATTTGTTGTCGAAGATGCATCAGGCTCCCTCCTCGTCAGTCTTCGGGATTGCGGCAACGGATTCAAACCCGAAGATCTTCCCGACCCGACAGAAACGGACTTCCTGCAAAGAACGTCGGGGCGGGGCGTCCATATCATTCGACGTTATGCCGAAATCATCGAAGCCCGCAGGGATGCGGACGGTTTTACCCTTACGCTTCGCTGCTTTCCCTGTTGATGTATAATTAATGTTAAACCGTTAGCCTGTACCTCTATGAATATTTCGAAAAGTGCCGCCTGGAACTCCCTGCAGCTTCACAACAAGGAAATTGCTTCTTTGTCGATGCGTCAGCTGTTTGCTGATGACCCGGCCAGATCCGAACGTTTTTCGCTTCAGGCAGCGGGAATTATGCTCGACTACTCGAAGAACCGGATTACGGATGCCACCAGGACGCTGCTTATGGATCTTGCGCGCACGGCAGAGGTCGAAGAAAAGAGAGAGAGGATGTTCGGGGGAGATCCGATCAATATAACCGAAAAACGTGCGGTACTTCATACGGCACTGCGCAGACCTTCGGGATACAAGCTTGTGGTGGACGGGATCGATGTCTCTGCGGAGGTGGCTGACGTGCTCGATCAGATGAAGTCGTTTTGCGACAGGGTTGTTTCGGGAAACTGGACAGGATACACCGGCAAACGGATAGCCGATGTTGTCAATATTGGCATAGGCGGCTCCGATCTCGGTCCCTATATGGTTACCGAAGCGCTCAAGCCTTTTGCGCATGGCGCAATAAGGGCGCATTTCGTCTCGAATATCGACGGAACGCATATTACCGAAACCCTCAAGGCTCTCGATCCCGAAACATCGCTGTTCATCATTGCGTCGAAAACGTTTACAACCCAGGAGACCCTTACCAACGCCCTGAGCGCCCGGAAATGGTTTCTCGGCCATGCCGGAGACGAGCGGCATATCGCCAGGCATTTCGCTGCAGTGTCGACAAATCGTGAAAAGGTCGCGGAGTTCGGTATCGATCTGTCGAACATGTTCCGTTTCTGGGACTGGGTCGGCGGCAGGTATTCCCTCTGGTCGTCGATAGGGCTTTCCATTGCGCTGTTTCTTGGTTTCGACCGGTTCTCGGAACTCCTTGCAGGCGGCTGCGCAATGGATCAGCACTTTCTGCTTGCTCCGCTCGAAGAAAATATCCCGGTAATCATGGCAATGCTCGGAGTCTGGTACAACAACTTCTTTCAGACCGCTTCCCACGCGGTCATTCCCTATGACCAGTATCTGCACCGGTTTCCCGCCTATCTGCAGCAGCTTGATATGGAGAGTAACGGAAAAAGGGTGGACTGCAGCGGAAATATCGTCGATTATGCAACCGGTCCGGTGATCTGGGGAGAACCGGGCACAAACTCCCAGCATGCTTTTTTCCAGCTTCTGCACCAGAGCCCCGCATTCATTCCTGCGGATTTCATTCTGCCGCTCAAGAGCCTTAATCCGCTTGGCGAGCACCATGACATGCTTGTTGCTAACTGTTTTGCGCAGACCGAGGCATTGATGAAGGGAAAGAGCGCGGAAGAAGCACGCCGGGAGCTTGAATCAGCCGGATACGATGCCGCATCGATCGCCATGCTTGCGCCGCACAAGGTTTTCCCCGGAAACCGTCCCACGAACACGCTTGTGCTTGATGAACTCAATCCCTTTACCCTCGGCAGCCTCATCGCGCTCTACGAGCACAAGGTGTTTGTTCAGGGTGTGGTCTGGCAGATCAACTCGTTCGATCAGTGGGGGGTGGAACTCGGCAAACAGCTTGCAAAAGCCATTCTTCCCGAACTGCAGGGATCGCTGGATGTTACAGGTCATGACAGCTCGACCAACGCGCTGATAAACCGATACAGGAAAAGCCGTCAGAAACCGGACTGACCGTCGGGGATTGCGATATACCGTCCGAGGTTGGGGCTTCGCAGGATCCGGTTATCCTTATCGATGAGAATGAAAGCCGTTTTCGGGTCTTTTCCGATAATATCCAGCGCTTTGTCGTAGCCAAGGATGAAGAATGCGGTTGCGTAGGCATCGGCTTTCGCGGGATCGTCGGAAAACACTGTGGCGCTTTTGATTCCCTCCGCCGGATAACCGGTTGAGGGGTCGATGATGTGGTGGTAGCGCTTTCCCTGCCATATAAAGTAGTTTTCGTAGTTTCCGCTTGTCGCTATGCCGCAGGGTTTCAATATCCGGAATGCAATGAGGGGTTTGCCCCCTGTTCTATTGTCCGGGTCAGTAATTCCCGAACTCCAGTAGCTGCCGTTTTTGCTTCCGTGCACGTAAAGGTCGCCTCCCGCATTGATGATGAAATTACCGATGCCGCGAGCCTTCAGAAGTTCGCCTGCCCTCCAGGCGGCATACCCTTTGGCGATTCCTCCGAATCCGATTTCCATTCCGGTTTTTTTCAGGAAAAGCGTGCTGCGGAGGGTATCGAGTTCGATCAGCCGGTAATCGACAAGTCTGCGGATGACGGCGACGCTGTCCACTGGTGGCGGCATTTTGCGGCTTCTGATATTCCAGAGTCTGCCGAGTGGCCTGAAGGTGACGTCGAATGCGCCATCGGAGATGAGTGCGATCTCAAGGGATTTGCGGGTGACTGTTACAACCGGTTCAGGGACGGCGACCGGATTTATGCCGGCATTCCTGTTGACCAGCGATACCGGACTAACTTCCTGCCATTCGCTCAGGTCCGATTCGAGAGCGGCGATAAGCCTGAATGCATCGTCGAATGCTTCACGGGTTTTCATTTCATCCTGCCGAAGCGCTTCGGCCTTTATTTTCATCACCGTGCCCATCAGCACCTTTTCCTGTTCATAGATCCGATGGTCGAGGCCTGTTTGTTCGCATGCAAGCAGCAACAGGCAGAACAGGAAGATCGGGCAGCGTTGCAGTGAGCGGATAAGCATGTCTGAATGTATTTTATTGCCATGACCGACGGCTTTGAAAATAACAAATAAAACCGCTCATCGGCCGATTTGCATCGATTTGGAATGTATGTTATTATATTCAGGTAACTTCATGTTTATGTACCGAACTACAGGCTTGTCATTACGGGTGTTACTCCCAGAGGGATCTTTTGACGCAATCAGGACGGTATTGCAAGGGATCTTCAACGGAGCGCTGCCCATTCGACTATGGAGGAGATGTTTTTGTTTTATCTGCTGCTGACCGGGTTTGTCGTTTCTGCCGCCATGCCGTTCCTTTACGGGAGGATAAGGAGGTATTTCGGATTGGTTGCAGTGCTGCCTCCTCTTGCATTGCTGTCCGGTTTAATTTCTTACTATCCTCGCATTGCCGCCGGAGAGATTGTCCGGGAAACCATTTTCTGGGTGCCTTCGCTTGGCGTCAACCTCTCCTTTCTCCTTGACGGGCTGAGTCTTACCTTCGCCCTGATCATCACCCTCGTGGGCGCCGCCGTTTTTCTCTATGCCGGAACCTACATGCAGCACTACAAACAGGCTCCGAGGTTTTTCTTTTCGATCTCTCTTTTCATGACCTCGATGCTCGGTCTCGTCCTCTCCGACAATATGGCGGCCATGTTCGTTTTCTGGGAGCTGACCGGCATCAGTTCTTTTCTTCTTATCGGATTCAGCCATCATGACCTGCAGTCCAGAAAATCGGCGCTGCAGGCGCTGCTTGTCACCGGCGGCGGGGGACTGGCGCTTCTTGCAGGTCTGATCCTTCTTTCCGGCCTGTCCGGTACGATGGAGATCTCCGAACTCTACCTGCAGCACGATAGCATTGTCTCCTCTCCGCTCTATCCCGCGATTGCTCTTCTCTTCATGATCGGAGCGTTTACGAAATCCGCCCAGTTTCCATTCCATTTCTGGCTGCCGAACGCCATGGCGGCACCGACGCCGGTTAGCGCATACCTGCATTCCGCCACGATGGTGAAAGCGGGCATCTACCTGCTTGCCCGGATGAACCACGTGCTCGGCGGCACGGTGTTCTGGCAGGATACGCTTCTCGTCTTCGGAGCGCTGACAATGATCGGTTCAGCTGTACTCTCATTCAGCCAGACCGACCTCAAGAAGCTGCTTGCTTATTCCACGGTGAGCGTTCTGGGAACGCTCTGCATGATGATCGGTATCGGCTCGGAACATGCAATCAAGGCTTTTTTTATCTATCTGGTTGCGCATTCGCTCTATAAAGGTACGCTTTTTCTTGTTGCCGGCACTATCGATCATTCGGCCGGCACCAGAGATGTCGGTTTGCTTGGCGGGTTGGGACGGGCGATGCCCTTTACCATGGCGACGGCAATGCTCGCCTCATTATCGATGATGGGAGTTATTCCCCTTGTCGGGTTCATCGGCAAGGAAACGCTCTATGCCTCGATCCTTGAACTCGAGGATTGGGGGCAGTATCTCGTCGTTGCTGCTGTTGCCGCAAACGGACTTCTCGTCATGATCACCCTGCTTGCGGGCATACGCCCGTTCACAGGAAAGATGCGTCAGCTGCCTTCGACACCTCACGAAGCGTCCCTCTCCATTCTTGCCGGTCCGGCATGCCTTGCCCTGCTTGGCCTCCTGGCGGGCCTTTTTCCCGATTTTTTCCTGGGCTCCATGCTCGACCGGTTCGCATCCGTCGTGCTTGCCGATACGCTCACGTTCAGGATAAAACTCTGGCACGGTTTCAACGAGGTGCTGCTCCTGAGTTTTGTGACGCTTTTCTGCGGCATCCTCTTTTACGTTCTGCGCTTCAGGATGCTGCCCTTGCTGAACGACCGCCATCTGCTTCCGATCCTGAAACCCTCCGCGTGGTATGATGCCGTGCTCGATGGCCTGCAGCGAGTCGCGAGGACGCAGACCCGTATCGTGCAGAACGGCAGCCTTCGCAATTACGTTATCGTTATCGTCGTCACTGCGGTGGCTCTCGGAGCTTCGGCCATTGCCGGAAACGTTTCCGTATTGCCACCATTTCCTGCGGGTGAGGTCACCTTTTACGAGGTCGCAATCGTTTCGATCATCCTTGTCTCGATTCTGCTGCTGATTACCTCGACTTCAAGGCTGAAAGCCGTTATCGCTCTGGGCGTCATGGGCTTTTCGATAGGCATCATCTTCATTCTATATGGTGCTCCGGATCTTGCCCTTACCACCTTCGCAATCGAAACGCTCAGCGTGATCCTTTTTGTTCTTGTGCTCTACCGGCTGCCTCGATTTTCTACCTATTCCTCGACACTCTCCCGTATCAGGGATGCTGTCATTGCCGGTTCGGCAGGCATCTTCATGACGATCATGGTATTGCTGACGGCATCGGGTGAACTCGATTCCGGCCTGAAACGCTATTTTGCCGAAACAAGTCTGCCTGAAGGGAAAGGTCGCAATATCGTCAATGTCATACTCGTGGATTTCAGGGCGATCGACACGCTTGGAGAAATAACCGTGCTCGCAATTGCCGCAATCGGCGTGTTCGCCATGCTCAAGCTTGTCATAAAAGGAGAGCGTTCCTGATGTATTCGATTATTCTTGCAACGGCTTCGAAATATCTGCTGCTGCTTTTGCAGATGTTTTCCGTTTTTCTTCTTTTCAGGGGCCACAATGAACCTGGAGGAGGATTTGTGGGCGGGCTCGTCGCCGCAGCGGCATATGCCCTCTATTTCATCGCCAACGGTATCGGCAAGGCCGAGAAACTGCTTGCCATCGATCCGTTTCATCTGATTTCCGCGGGTCTTCTGCTTGCACTATCAAGCACATTGCCCGGTCTTGCTGCAGGGGGCGACGTTATGACCGGCATCTGGATCGACACGGGTATTCCCCTGCTGGGAAAGGTAGGCACACCGCTTGTTTTCGATACCGGGGTCTATTTTCTTGTTCTTGGTATAACCCTGAAAATCATTTTTTCACTTGCCGAGGAAGACCGCCAATGACGTTCCTGTTAGCTTTGGTTATAGGATGCCTGTATGCCGCCGGAATCTTTCTGATTCTGAGAAGGAGCATGGTCAAGGTGATTTTCGGCCTGATTCTGCTCGGCCATGCGGCCAATCTGCTCATATTCACGGTCGGCAGGCTGACGAAGGGGGTTCCGGCATTCGTCCCCGAAGGATCCGCCGTGCTCGGCGGCGAGTTTGCCGACCCGTTGCCCCAGGCACTTATCCTGACGGCGATTGTCATCGGGTTCGGCGTGCAGGCTTTTACCATCGTGCTCTTCAAGCGTACCTGGCTCACGCTGGGAACCGAGGATCTCGATCTGATGAAAAAAACCGATGAACTGCCCAGGGAGTGAGCGTTGAACCAGATAAACCAGATAATCATTATTCCCGTACTGCTTCCGCTTGCAAGCGCAATCGCGATGATCTTTTTCCGCCGCTCGGTGCCGCTGCAGCGCATCATCGGTCTTGTATCTTCGACCCTTATGCTTGCCGCCGCTGTCTGGATTCTTGGAGCCGTGATTTCCGGCGGTATGCTCACGATGCAGGCCGGAGGGTGGCGCGCGCCCTTCGGCATCACACTGGTCGCCGATCTGCTTTCGGCCGTCATGATTGCGGCTTCCGCCCTGATAGGGCTCACCACCGTGATCTACTCGTTTGCCGTCATCGATAAGGAACGGGAGAAGTTCTTCTACTATCCGCTTCTCCAGCTGCTCATGATGGGCATCAACGGGGCATTTCTGACCGGTGACGTTTTCAATCTCTATGTCTGGTTCGAGGTCATGCTGATTTCATCCTTCGTGCTGCTTGTGCTTGGCGGCACGCCCGCACAGCTCGAGGGAGCCATAAAGTATGTCACCATCAACCTGCTCTCGTCGTCGGTTTTCCTTGCAGCCGCAGGTATTCTCTACGGTATTGCGGGCACCCTCAATATGGCGGATCTTGCACGGATCTCTCCGCAGCTTGAGCAGAAAGAGCTTCTTGCCATCGTATCCATACTGTTCATGATCACGTTCGGCGTCAAGGCAGCCGTTTTTCCGTTTTTTTTCTGGCTTCCCGCTTCCTACCATACGCCACCGATTCCTGTAGCGGCTATTTTTTCCGGCCTCCTGACCAAGGTGGGCGTTTATGCGCTGATCCGTTTCTTTACCACGGTTTTCCCGCATGAATCGGGTTTCATCAACGGCGTGCTGCTTGTCGCCTCGGCCCTGACCATGCTCATCGGTGTTCTTGGAGCCGTCGCTCAGTACGATATCCGCAAACTGCTCTCCTTTCATATTGTCAGTCAGATCGGCTATATGATTTTCGGGCTTGCCCTGCATTCGCCGCTTGCGATTGCAGGCGCTCTCTTTTATATCGTGCACAACATCATAGCCAAAACCAATCTGTTCTACATCAGCGGCATGATCGAGCGCATTACCGGCACCTTTGACCTCAAAAAGTCAGGAGGAGTATATGCCCGTTATCCGTTTGTCGCTGTGCTTTTTCTTGTCTCAGCGCTCGCTCTTGCCGGAATTCCCCCTCTTTCGGGTTTCTGGGCGAAATTCGTGGTCATCAAGGCTGGTCTGGGGGCAGAAGAGTACATTGTTACCGGAGTCGCGATTTTCGTCAGCCTGCTGACTCTGTTTTCGATGATGAAAATCTGGAACGAGGCGTTCTGGAAGGAACAGCCGCAGACGGTGGCTGCAGATGCCCCGAACCGCTATGCATCGATGGGTACGGCCGGTAAACTGATGCTTGTTTCGCCTGTCATCCTGCTCGCTCTTGCGAGTATTTTGTTCGGGATCTTTTTTGAACCGGTTTTCCGTATTGCCGAATCTGCAGCCGTCCAGTTGCTCGATCCGGAGTCATACATCACGCCGATACTCGGGAGGAAGGAATGAACCATCTGCTCTACAACATACTTCTGGCCATGGGATGGACGCTGCTGACCGGTGACGCCTCAATTCCCTCATTTACTGCCGGCATGGTCATCGGCTATTTTCTTCTGTGGATATCGCGTCCGGCGCTGGGTGGCGATGCCTATTTCAGGAAAATTCCTCTTGTTTTCATGTTTCTTCTGTTTTTCATGAAGGAACTGATCATTGCCAATCTCAAGGTGGCTTTCGATATTCTTACGCCGAAAGATTACATGGAACCAGGAATAATCGCTTTTCCGCTCGATGCACGGACCGACATGGAGATTACCCTGTTCGCCAATCTGCTTACCCTCACTCCCGGAACGCTCAGTCTCGATGTCTCGCGGGATAAAAAAACGCTCTATGTTCATGCGCTCTACGTCACCAATGCCGATGCATTCCGCAGGGAACTGAAGGAAGGTCTTGAAAAACGATTGCTCGATCTGCTCAGATGACTATTATCGACTTCTCGGTTGACACGGCTGTGGCTCTCATCGGCCTGTCCATTCTTGTCATATTCGTCCGGCTTGTCATCGGCCCCTCGATTGCCGACAGGGTGGTGGCGCTTGACCTCCTGTCGGCCAACGCCATTGCGTTCATTGCGGTTTATTCCATAAAAAACAACTCGACAACATTTCTCGATGTGGGCATTATCGTCGCCATTCTGGCGTTTCTCGGAACGGTGGCGTTCGCATTTTATCTCGGTAAAGGAAAAAAACGATGAGAGAGACCCTCGGAGGCATACTGCTGCTGCTTGGAACGGTTTTCATTCTGCTTTCGGCAATAGGCATTTTCAGGATGCCCGACCTCTATACGAGGATGTCGGCCACGACCAAGGCGTCGACGCTCGGCATCGGTCTGGTGCTTGCGGGCACGGTGCTCTACTGGTTCGATATCGCCATAGCGGCGCGCGCCATATCGATTATTGTCTTTCTTTTTCTTACCGCTCCCGTAGCCGCGCATATAATCGGCAGGGCGGCCTACTACGATCGCGTTCCGCTCTGGAAGCACACGAAAATCGACGAGCTGGCCGAGGATCCTGAAAATATGAGGAGTGAGGATAAGTGAACCTGAGGCGCTCTCAGGTTCATATCTCTGCGGGACTTATTTGACGAGACCCGAAAATCCCATGAAGGCAAGCGAGAGAATAGCCGCCGAAATGAATCCGATCGGCACGTTTTTGAACGGTGCCGGTACGTCCGCCTCTTCGAGTTTGATGCGGATACCTGCGAACATGACGATGGCCAGAATAAAGCCCATGGCCGAGAAAAAAGCGAAGACTACCGAGGTAAGGAGATCGTAATCTTCCTGGATGGCTATAAGCGCCATGCCGAGGATCGCGCAGTTTGTGGTAATGAGCGGCAGATAGATGCCGAGCGAGCTGTAGAGTGACTTGCTGACCTTTTTGAGGACGATTTCCACGAGCTGCACCAGCGAGGCGATGACCAGAATGAACATGACGGTTTGCATGAACTCGATCCCGAAGGGAATGAGCACAGCCTTCTGCAGGACATACGTGATGGCTGTAGCAACAGTCATGACGAAGGTGACGGCAAAGCCCATACCAATGGCCGTATCGAGGTTTTTCGAGACGCCGAGATACGGGCAGATGCCGAGAAAGCGCGCGAATACCACATTGTTGACGAATACCGCGCTGATGATGACCAGAAACAATTCCTGCATTATTTACCTCCCTTTTTCTTTTCAAGTGCGTTGAGGCCGGCAATGATCAGTCCGAGGCCGGCAAAGGCTCCCGGAGGCAGCGCAAAGACCAGAATGGTGCTCGCATCCTCTCCAACCAGCGGCATGTTGAATATGGTGCCGGACCCGAGAACTTCCCTGAATGCCGAAAGTACGAAGAGGGCAAGCGTGAAGCCGATACCCATGCCGACAGCGTCGATGACGGAGTACCAGATGCCGTTCCGACTGGCGAACGCTTCGGCCCGTCCGAGTATCATGCAGTTGACCACGATCAGCGGGATGAAGATGCCGAGAGCCTGGTTGAGTTCGGGAGAGTATGCCTTGATCAGCAGATCGACGATTGTCACGAAGGTAGCGATCACCAGCACGAAAGCCGGGATTCTCACGGTATCCGGAATGACCTTTGCAGTAAGGGAGATGACGATGTTCGAGCCGAGCAGCACAAAGGTCGTCGCAAGACCCATGCCAAGCCCGTTGACCGCCGATGTGGTAACGGCAAGCACGGGGCAGAGGCCGAGCAGCATTTTTGTGACCGGGTTTTCGCGGACAAATCCCCTGGTGAGAATATTTAGTGCTTCGTTCATTTTCCTTCGCTGTTTGGATATTGCTCGTTGATGTATTTCAGACCGCGCTCCACGGCATCGGTAACGGCCCTGGCAGAGATGGTTGCTGCGGTCAGTTCGTCGATTTCTCCGCCGTCTTTTTTCACTTTCCAGACGGTTCCCTCAAGAGCCCTTCCGCGGAACTGCTCCTTGTATTTCGGCTTGTCTATCTTGTCGCCGAGGCCCGGCGTTTCGAGGTGATAGACAACCTTATAGTCGAAAATCTTCTTTTCCGGGGAGACGCCGAGCAGGATTTCGATTTTTCCGCTGTAGCCGAGGGTCGTGGCCGATTCCACTGCTATACCTTTCAGTACCCCTTTTTTATCGTAGGCTTCGTAGAATTTCGTTTTCGGAGTCTCGACGTTTTTCAGGCTGTCGATGCCGAAAGGAAATATTTCCTCGATAGCCTTCCGCTTCATTTCGGCTTTTGCAAGCGCAATGGGTTCGCGGGTCAGATCCTCGACTGTTGCGAGCAGTGCCGCCGCGATCAGTCCGACTATCGTAAGTGTAATTATGGGCCTCATGTTGTTTGTAACTTCTTTTGATGGATTGCCTTTCTGTCGTTGAGATCCCAGCTGTCGATGAGCGGCACGAAGCCGTTCATGATGAGGATGGCAAACGAAATGCCCTCCGGGTAACCTCCCCAGAGGCGGATGACGGCCGTCAGGAGGCCGCAGCCGAGTCCGAAAATAATCTGTCCGCGTACCGAGAGGGGCGAAGTTACCATATCGGTAGCCATGAAGAATGCTCCGAGCAGGAGTCCGCCGGTTACCATGTGGAAGAGCGGAGGTGCGTATGCCGCAGGGTCGATCAGGTGAAAAATTGCGGTGAAGAGAAATACGGAACCGAGCAGGGTGAACGGTATATACACGGTAATGTAGCGTTTGTAAAAGAGCCATCCGGCTCCGACGAGCAGAGCGAGCGAGGATGTTTCGCCCATGCTGCCGTTCATGGTGCCGTAAAAACCGCTCATCAGATCAAGCGACTTCATTGCAGCTTCCACGCCGTCGGTCTTCAGAATACCGAGCGGCGAGGCCGCGGTTTCCATATCGACCGCAAACGGTACGGGCCAGCTCGTCATCGCCGCGGGAAAAGAGACAAGCAGAAAAACCCTGGCTACGAGCGCCGGATTGAAAACGTTGTGCCCCAGACCTCCGAAAACATGCTTGGCGGCGGCAATGGCAATGAAGGAGCCGATAACGAGCATCCAGAGCGGAAGGTTGGAGGGAACGTTCAGGGCAAGCAGGAGTCCGGTGACGAAGGCGCTGCCGTCAAGGCAGGATGCCGGCTTTTTTCTGATGGTATCCATCAGCCATTCGAACCCGATGCAGCTTGCGATGCAGACGAGGTTCACCAGCAGCGCCCGCATGCCGAAAAGGTAGATGGACATGACGGTTGCCGGTGCAAGCGCAAGGGCGACGTTGTACATCACAGACTCGATCGAGTCTTTTGTGCGTACGAACGGCGCATAGGAAACTTTAAGTTTGACTGATTGCATGAGAGTGGACTGTGGTTTTACGCTGATTTTCTTTTCTGCCGGTTGGCGACGAGCGCTTTGGCATATTTTATCCAGTGGACGAGCTCGCGTCCCGACGGGCAGACATAGGTGCAGCTTCCGCACTCCGTGCAGTTTGCCAGGCCGAGAGTCTGTATCTCGTCAAAGTGACGGAGCTGCGCAACGTTGGCCAGCAGCCACGGCGCAAGTCCCTGGGGACAGACCTCGACGCACCGGCCGCACCGGATGCAGGTTCGTTCCATCGATTTGCCGAGAGCCGGGTTATTGATGAACAGGATGCCCGATGTCGTTTTTACGACCGGAACGTCGAGCGAGAAGACAGCCTTGCCCATCATCGGGCCGCCGGAGATGATCTGGTTGGTTTTTTCCGACATGTCGCCGCAGAACGCTATGATGTCGCTGAAACTCGTGCCGATACGGGCGCTGATGTTTTTTTTGCGGGAGATCTCCATGCCGGAGACCGTAAGCACCCGTTCTATCAGCGGCCTGTTTCTGCAGACCGCATCACAGACAGCGGCGGCGGTGCCGATGTTCTGAACGATGCATCCCTTGTCGAACGGCAGTTCGCCTTCGCCGACAACCCTGCCCGTGATTGCATTGATAAGCTGTTTTTCCGCACCCTGGGGATATTTTGTTTTCAGCGAAACAACCTCGATCTGTTTGGGCAGCGCATATCGCTGGAGCGTCTCGATGGCATCCTGTTTGTTCGATTCGATCCCGATGGCAATTTTCAGCGGACCATCGAAAAGGGAAGCCATGATTTCAAGGCCGGTCACGATATCTTCAGGAGATTCCACCATGAGTCTGTGATCGGCGGTCAGGAACGGTTCGCACTCCGCTCCGTTGAGAATGAGGGTATCGATTTTTTTATCGGGAGGAGGAGAGAGCTTCACATTTGTGGGAAATCCGGCGCCCCCCATGCCGACGACGCCGGCATCCTTGATTTTTCTGAGGATTTCCTGTTTCGACAACCGTTTCCAGTCAGCCGGAGCGCACTCGAGCCCTTCAGCCCATTCATCCTTTCCGTCAGGCGTGATGAATACGGTCATGGCATACTGTCCTCCCGGATGCGGGTGAGGTTTGATCGCCTTGATCTTGCCGCTCGTGCTTGCATGGACGTTAGCCGAGATGAATCCGTCCGCTTCGCCTATGAGCTGCCCTTTTTTAACCTCGTCGTTCATTTTAACGACAGGTTTTGCCGGTTTTCCGAGATGCTGGCTGAGCGGAATGGCCAGTTCTGAAGGCAGCGGCATGACCTCTATCGGGCTGTTTCCTGTTAGTTTGCTCTCCGGAGGATGAATCCCTCCTGTTCTGAACGTCTTCATTTATGATGCCTGTTTTTGTTTAACGGCTTTCAGGTCGTTTTCGAGCCTGATGCAGTTGACCTTCGTGGGGCATACCTCGATGCATTTGCCGCACGCCGTACATTTATCCTGAACGATCCTTGCAAGGAACTCCTCGATGACGATTGCATTGTCTTCGCATACCTTGACGCATTTCTGGCAGGCGGTGCATCCTGCATCGCAGGCTTTTTTTGTCGCGGCGCCCCTGTCGCGGGAATTGCATGCAATGAAATAGCGTGAGGCTTTCTTGTCCTGCATGACAAGAACCCCTGTCGGACAGGCAGGAATGCAGGCCGCACATCCCGTGCAGAGATCGTTGTCGATGACGATCAGGCCGTTTTCCAGGCGCATGGCTCCGAAATCACACCATGCGATACAGCTTCCCAGACCGATACATGAGTAGCGGCACTGTTTCGGGCCGGCAAAGGCCTGGGTTGCGGCCCAGCAGTCCTGTATGCCGAGATATTCGGCCGTCTGGCGCGCAACATCATTGTTTCCCTGGCACAGAAGCACGGCAAGCTGCGGTTTGGGTTCCGCCATCGTCATGCCGAGCGCTTCGCCGAGTTTCGCAGCAAGATCGGCGCCGCCGACCGGGCAGGTCATTGCTGAATTTCTTGTTTCGACAAGCACTTCGGCAAACTGTCCGCAGCTCGGAAAACCGCAAGCCCCGCAGTTCACTCCCGGCAGAATGCCGTTTACAAGCTTGACGGTCGGATCCTCTTCGACATGAAACTTTTTCGAGACGAAATGGATGATGAGTCCGAGGGCAAGGGCTACGGCTCCGAGACTCGATACTGCCGGTATGAATGCGTCACTGATCATAAGCGATTATTTGATTCCTGCAATGTAGTAATAGGTTTTGTGTTTCAGCATCATCTGCAGTACGAGAAACGTGGCTCCAAGCAGCGCAGTACCGGCAAGGAACGATTGCCACAAGCCGAGACCGGCCGAACCCGCAATGCCGAGTACGATAATGAACACCGTAAGCGGCAGGATGAACAGCAGGGCGGCCGCCTTGAGTTCACCGTGCTCCCTGACGGCAAACTCGACCAGATCGCCAGCCTTGGCCCCGATGCTGTTTTCGGCAAGCACGGTCTCTGCCTTCACTGCAGGCTTTTGCCCCATGCTGCAGGCTCCGCAATGCATGGTTTCCGGGGATGCATCGGTGCAGACGAGTTGAATTTCAGCTGTATTCTTACTGGTTGTCACGACACGGGCATACATAGGGCAAACGATCTCCCACGGTTATTAACATACGTAATAACTTGTAATTACAAACGTTATACGAGTGATTGCTGTTGTTGCGCAACGTGAGAGACGTCGCGCCGATCCGGATAGGGCCGGCAGATTGACCTCCGGAAAAAACGAACTCCAATTTACAAAAAATCAGCACGACAAACAAACAACCGGGTGATCTCCCGGTTGTTTGTTCCTGATGCTCACAGTCCGTTGCGTTTGAATATGATATCGACGCTCGTCCTGAGTTTTCCGAGAATGTTCTCGAAGCTGAAGAGGTCGTTGATCTCCTCGGCAGATATATGCTGCAGCAGCTCTTCGTCCTGCAGCACCAGATCCCGCAGGTGGATTTTTCCGGCCCAGCTCTCCATGGCATTACGCTGTACCATCCGATAGGCTTCTTCGCGAGTCAGTCCTTTTCCAGTAAGAGCGAGCAGCAGGGTTTGCGAAGTCGTCAGACCGTAGGAGGAGTTGAAGTTCTCTTCCATGCGTTCCGGGTAGACCAGCAGGGTTTCGAGAGAATCGCTGAAGGTGCGAAGCATGTAGCAGAGCGCAATCGTGGAGTCGGGCATGATGACGCGTTCGACCGACGAGTGCGAAATATCGCGTTCATGCCAGAGTGCAACATTTTCCATTGCGGCAATAGAGTTCGAACGTACGACGCGAGCCAGACCGGTCAGCCGTTCGAAGGTGATCGGGTTTCGCTTGTGCGGCATTGCCGAACTTCCTTTCTGCCCCTTGCTGAAGAACTCCTCGGCTTCGCGGACTTCAGTGCGCTGAAGATGACGAAGTTCAACGGAGAACTTTTCAATGGATGAAGCGATTATCGCCAGTGTTGTCGCGAATTCCGCATGACGGTCGCGCTGCAGGATCTGCGTGGAGATCGGCGATGGTTCGAGTCCGAGTTTCCGGCAGACGGCCGCTTCGATATCCGGCGAGAGATGCTGATAGGTGCCGACCGCACCGGAAATCTTGCCGACCGAAACCGTCCGGACGGCATTGTTCATGCGCTCGAGGTTTCGCAGCATCTCCTGGCGCCACAGGAGCAGTTTCAGCCCGAATGTGGTCGGTTCGGCATGAATGCCGTGGGTACGTCCCATTTCAAGCGTATACTTGAATTCCACGGCCCGACGGGCAAGCACATCGACAAGATTTTCGATATCGGCGATAAGGATGGTTCCGGCGTCGCGCATCTGCATGGCAAGGCAGGTATCGACAACGTCGGACGATGTCAGACCTTCATGGATATAGCGCGACGCCGGGCCGACATTGCCTGCGACATTGGTCAGAAAGGCTATGACGTCATGCTTGGTCTCTTTTTCGATTTCAAGGATTTCATCGACTTTGAAGGCGGCTTTCTCCCGTATGGTCAGGAGGGCATCTTCAGGAACGAGGCCGGCTTCCATCCGGGCTTCGACTGCGGCGATTTCAAGCTGGAGCCAGCGCTGGAATTTCGCTTCTTCGGTCCAGATCGCCGACATGTCTTTTGGTGAATAACGTTCAATCAACGTGGTATCGGTTTAGGTTATCGTACTCTTTGCAGCAATGTCCTGAATATAACGCACTGCGTCAAGAAAAACCAGATATCCTCATGCACCGGGACGGGCGGATGCCGGTCATGACCGGCATCCGCCCTGCAGTTCATCGTAGACCTGACGGATGTAGGCGATGGCGGCATCGCGGTCGTAGGGGATGATGCCGTCGATCACGGCATTTTCCATCCGGCTTTTTATGATGCCGACCATCTTTCCTTCGCTGAGGCCCAGAGTGCGCATGATATCGGCGCCGTCGACAGGCGGCCGCCATCTGGCAAGCAGGTCCTTCTCGGCAACCTCGGCGATTTTTTCTTCGACATTTCCGAAATTTTTCATGATGCGCATCACCTTCCGGGGATTCTTGCTGGTAACGTCGGCGCGGCAAAGGCTCATCAGGTCGTCGAGATCCTCTCCGGCATCGAACATCAGCCGCCGGATGGCCGAATCGGTGATTTCCTCCTTCGACAGAGGGATCGGCCGGTGGTGCAGCCGCACCATTTTCTGCACGTAGTCGAGCGGTTCGAGCGGCCAGCGCATCGACTTGAAGATTTTCGATACGATTCTGATACCGACGGCTTCATGTCCGTGAAATGTCCAGCCGGAGGCAGGAGTGAATCGTTTTGTGGCCGGTTTTGCGATGTCGTGCAGCAGGGCGGATACTCTCAGCCAGAGATTGTCGGAGTGTCTGGCGACATTGTCCACAACCTGGAACGTGTGGTAAAGCGTGTCTTTATGGCCGAGGCCATCGACCTGCTCGATGCCTGCCATAGCGGTTACTTCGGGAAGGATATCGCCGAGAATGCCTGTTTCATGGAGCAGCTTGAGACCTGTGGACGGTGTCGGGCTCAGCATGATCTTGAAGAACTCCTGACTGATGCGTTCCCTCGATACGATCCTGATGCGTTCGTGCATGGCATTCAACGCCGCTACCATGTCCGGCTCCGGCCTGAAGCCGAGCTGTGCGGCAAATCGGGCGGCGCGCATCATGCGCAGGGGATCGTCCGAAAACGTCTGTTCGGCTTCGAGCGGAGTTCTCAGAATACCCTGCTCAAGGTCGTCGAGTCCGCCGTAGCGGTCGATAAGTGTTCCCCGATCGTGGGCGTTGAGGCTCACTGCAAGCGCATTGATGGTGAAATCCCGTCTCGAAAGGTCGTCTTCGAGCGTGCCGGTTTCGGTTATCGGCTTGCGGGAATCGGGATTGTACGACTCTTTTCTCGCGCCCACGATTTCGATTTTCAATGAGCCGGCAATGCTGTCCGTTATTTCGAACTGAGCGGTTCGGAACCGTTCGAACAGTACGAAATTTCTGCCGTTCAAACCGTTTCTGACACGTTTTGCAAAAGAGACCGGATCGCCCACAACCATGATGTCAATATCGGTACACGCCCGCTGCATCAGCATATCGCGGACGTAACCGCCTACGAGATAACAGGGGAGGTTTTCCCTGTCGGCAAGGTCTCCGATACGGAAGAGTACTTCCGGAATGTCGGAATCAGTAAATCGCTTCATGGACTGCATGCTGTTTTTCCCCTCGAACCGTTCAGTCGCAGAGTGCGGCATTGCCGGCAATTTCATCGGCTATGCGATCGGCCACCATCACGGCTCTTCGACCGTCTTTCGAACTTACCGTCACAGGCCTGTCGTTGCGTATCGCATCGATGAAGTGTTCGAGTTCGTCCCGAAGCGCATTGGTCTTCGGCACGTCGGGGGTGATGTAGTCGAGCACCATACCGTTCATGGCTTCCCTGATCTCTCCGAACTGCTCGAGTATCTTGCGGGCAGCATAGGTTCTGACGGGATTTTTCGAGGAGGCTTCAAGAGGGTGCACCAGCCGGAATACCTCCGATTTGCCGCTCGTCAGGTCGAGTGATGCGTAGCTTTTCGGGGCGTTGCAGAAAAATCGCATCTTGCGGATTCTGTTGCGGCTGAGTCTGCTTGCGGTAACGTTGGCCGTAGCGCCGTTCACGAAGTCGATTCTTGCCGTCGCCATATCGAGTTCGTTCGAAAAGACACGGACGCCGGAGGCGGAAATATTTCTGATGTCTGATTTTATGAGGGAGAGCACGAGGTCGATATCGTGGATCATGAGATCGAGCACCACGGAGACGTCGGTTACCCTGAGCGAAAAACCGGTCAGCCGTTCGGCCTGGATGTACATCGGTTCCCCTATCCAGGACTCGACGGCCCTGAGTGCCGGGTTGAACCGCTCGATGTGGCCGACCTGGATGCGGACACCGTTTTCCTCCTCAAGCCGGATCAGTTCGTCGGCCTCTTCGAGCGTTGCGGTTATCGGCTTTTCGATAAAGAGGTGTTTTTTCTCTGACAGCATCCGTCGGGCGATATTGAAATGGGAACTGGTTGTTGTGGCAATGATTGCCGCATCGCAGTTTGTCGACATCTCTTCAAGGGAGTCGAATCGCCGGACATCGTATTTCGATGCTATTTCTTCCGCCCGTTGGGCGTTCATGTCGTAGATGCCTGAAACGGTCAGGTCAGAGGAAGCCGCGGCGATCTCCCCGAGCAGTTTCGTATGGAATTCGCCAAGCTTTCCGGTTCCTATGACTCCTATGCGCATATAGCCTTTTTCCTCGCCATCAGGTTCGTTTCTTTTCAGATGCTTTCGTTTTCGACAGCCGTATCAAGGGCTTCGATTTTATATTTGAACAGCCCGAGAGCTATAAACGTGCCGATGACGGTAAGGGCTCCGGCAACGATATAGGGTGCGTGAAAATTCATGCCGTACAGGATGCTGCCGCTGAACGGGCCCATGATGCGGGCGAAAGAGTTGACGGACTGGGATAGACCGAGTATCTGCCCCTGCTGCTGCTTATAGCTGTAGAGCGAAATCATCGAAAGGTTGATCGGCGCGACCAGGCTTGTGCCGATGGCGAAGCAGAGCAGGATGACAAGACCTGCTGAAAAGAGCGTATCCTGCGGGATAAACGGCACGAAGAAAACGCCGGCGAACGTGAAGATATGACCCCAGAGAAAGAGCTTGTGTTCTCCGAGTTTTTTTATGAGACGGCTGATAAGCCCGCCCTGTACGATGACAGAGAAAAAACCCACATAGGCGAAGATATAGCCGATTTCCTGGTCGGATGCACCGAAATATTCCTTCCAGAGCAGAATTGAGGCCACCTGCATATTCACGATGGCGAAGGTGAAAATGTAGTTTGCGATCATAAGGAGGGCAAGCGGTTTCGAGCTGAAGGCGAGCTTCAGTCCTTCGATGTACTCGTCGGCCTTTGTTTTCAGGAAAGATGCGGTTTGTACGGGTTCGGTCGCGATTGCGCCCTTGCGGCCGAACATGGAGAAATCGAATTTTCTTGCCTGCTTGTTGGACTCGGGCAGGAAGAAGACGGCAAGGATGAAGTCGAGGAAAATGAGCCCGGAAGCTACATAGCCCACCATTTCGATGCCGTAGTTGTGCATGAGCAGGCCCCCGATAAGCGGACCGATGATGAATCCCACGCCGAAGGCCGCACCGATCATGCCCATGGCACCCGAACGGTTTCTGCTGTCGGTAACGTCGGTGATGTAGGCCTGGGCGGCCGCGATATTAGCCGAACCGATTCCTGAAAGCCCTCGCGCGAAAATCAGCAAAGGGATGTTGTCGGACTGGGAAAAGATCAGGTAGGAAAGCGAGGTAATGAATATGCTGATGAGCATGACCGGACGGCGCCCTATCCTGTCGCTCAGCTTTCCCCAGAGCGGAGAAAAGATGAACTGCATGATGGAGAAAATCGCCGCGATCAGGCCGATCATGAACGGGCTTGCGCCGAGATCTTTGGCATAGGTCGGAAGCAGAGGCAGCACAATACCGAACCCGATCAGGTCGAGCATGACCGTGAGGAGAAGGATGACCAGTGGCGATTTCTTCATGCAGGCGTGCTGTTATATTGCGGCTTCATCGAAGTTAAGGCCCTCAAGATAATCAATTCAACCGTTATCCGGGAACGTGTCGGAAAAAACAGGAGGCGCGGCCGCTTATTTTTTTTCAATCAGGCTTTGCAGCTGCGCTATTCCCTCGAGTACCCGCGGACCGGGACGAAGAAAAAGGCTGTTGTCGAAACCATCGAACACCCTTTTCTGCTTTACGGCATCGATGTGATGCCATCCCGGTCTCCGCAGTACCCCTTCGGCCGCCGGCGTCTCTTTGGACATATACATGCATGCTATCACCTCGGGGTTCTGTTCGATGACCCATTCCTGGGATATTTCGAAATACTCCTTTCTGACGCTGTCTCCGATGTTGCGGCCACCGGCGTATGCGATCAGGGCAGATGTATAGCTCTCCTTTCCTCCGGTCCAGAACGGATCGTCCCATATTTCAAGATAGACGAGCGGTTTTTCTTTTTGTCGGAGGTTGTCGTTTCTGAACTTGGCTAACCCTTTTTCGATGACGGCGGCAAGACTGTCGGCTTTTCGTTCATGTCCGGTGAGTCTGCCGATCGTACGGAGTGCCCCCGGGATGTCGTCCGGGGTCCTGCAGTCGATCCGTTCCGTGCGGATGCCCAGATCCCTTATTTTATCGCTGTTGCGCTCGTCTTCGAGATCGACGTTGATAACGATGTCAGGGTGTATGGAGGCGAGCATCTCCATGGAAGGCCTGCCGAACGCGCCGATGACCGGCACCTTTTCGGCTTCGGCAGGCCAGTCGCATGCCGACGTGCGGCCAGCGAGCTGATCGCCCGCACCGACAGCGAAGATCATTTCGGTAACGCTGGGGGCAAGGCTGACGATTTTCGGCCTGTTGTCGGTTTTATCCGATCCCGGATTTTCTTTCCGGCATCCGGCAACGAGAAAAACAGCACATAAAAACAAAAAAAACAAAATCCGGTTTTCAGATCTCGAGCAGTGCGGCATAGCGTTTCAGAATCGATTCATGATTGAATGCAAGGGGCATCGAAAAAACATCCTCAAGCCTGAACCAGGCAGCTTCTTCGACTTCGTTCGGCATCAGGCGGAGAGTGCCGCATGCGGTTCCGTGAAAGGCAAGCGCGACGGCATGAAAATTCTCTGCCGGAAATATTTCGTCGCTGTAGCAGAGGAACGCCGGGTTGACGAAATCGAGTCCCGTCTCTTCCTGAACTTCGCGCCTGACGGCCGTAACGGCGCTCTCTCCCGCATCGATATGCCCTCCCGGCAGGCACCAGCAGCCATTGAACGGGTTCACGGATCTTTTTGTCAGCACTATCGTCGAACGCTCTTCCGGCGAACGGGCGATGATTGCGGCAACGGTGGCTTTTATCAAGGGCCTTGTCATATAGAGCTGCTATTTCGGTTCTTTGAGCCTGATGTCGGCAAAATCGTAAAAAAAGATGACATCCCGACAGTGCAAGATGCAAAAAATGCCGCATTGAGCTGTTCTTGCCAGCTACTTTTTAGACCTTCCTGCCGTTATATCTGAAAAAGATCATAGAACGTCAAATGTATACCCTGAAATATCTGCAGCGGATTCCGGTAACTATCGAAACAGCATGGGACTTTTTTTCTTCCCCGGAAAACCTTTCAAGGATCACCCCTCCTGAAATGTTTTTCAGAATCACCGACGGCTTACCAGGCCGGCAGATTTACGAGGGCATGCTCATCACCTATACGCTTTACCCGTTCATGATGCTGCCGGTCGAGTGGGAAACAGAAATAATCAGTGTCGAACGACCATTTCTTTTTGTCGACCGACAGAAGTCGGGGCCCTATGAAAGCTGGGTTCACCGTCACGAGTTTCGGGAAATTCCCGGTGGAGTCGAGATGATTGACCGGATCGACTATGTAATGCCTTTCGGAGCGTTCGGTGATATGGTCAACGCCTTGATCGTCAGCCGCCGCCTTGACGAGGTTTTCGCATACAGAAAGAGAAGAACAGGCGAGATTCTTGGCGTGATGAACCCAGGGTAATCCCGAAAAGCCATGCAGAACGAGATCTCCTTTGTGCCTATAGCGCTTTCGTTCGCCGGAGGACTGGCGCTTTTCCTTTACGGTATCCGGGTGATGAGCGGCGGCCTGAAAAAGGCAGCCGGAAGACGCATGCGCGATTTTATAGCGCGTATCACCGACAATCGCTTTACGGGACTGCTTGCAGGCGCGCTTGCCACCATGATGGTGCAATCGAGCAGCACCATCATGGTGATGCTGGTGGGACTGGTGCAGTCGAATCTTTTGACTTACGTACAGGCGCTCTCCATCATTCTCGGGGCCGAAATCGGCACGACTGCCATGGCGCAGCTCATTGCGTTCCGCATCAATGAATACGCCCTTCCGGTATTTGCAGCCGGTTTCGTACTGAACCTCTCGAGCCGGAGGGAAGGGCTCCGCAATGCGGGAGAGGCGATCTACGGGTTCGGTCTTTTTCTCTTCGGCATGAGCCTGATGTCGGGAGCCGTAGTGCCGCTCCGTTCGTACGAACCGTTCATCGACCTCCTTCGCTACATGGAAAATCCGCTCTACAGCGTTCTGGCCGGCATGCTGCTGACCGCGCTGATGCAGAGCAGCGGAGCGTTCATCGGCATTGTCATCACGCTCGCCCAGCAAGGCACGCTGACGCTCGAAGCGGGCATTCCGATGCTGCTCGGCGCCAACATCGGCACCTGTATCACGGCATCGCTGGCCAGTACAGGCATGCTCCGTCCGGCCCGGCGCGTCGCTCTGGCGCAGGTGCTGTTCAATGTCACCGGAGTCGCGATTTTTCTGTTTGTTATCCCTTTGTACGCCGATTTTGTGCGCATGATTTCGCCCTCCGAGGGGTTGCCGGGAACAGTCATTCCCCGCCAGATCGCCAACGCCCATACGCTCTATAATGTTTTCATGGCGGTTATGTTTCTGCCGTTTATCGCCTTATGGGCTAAACTGCTGATCCGCCTCATACCCGACAATCCCGGGGAAACCCGGCTCCAGCCTTCGGTCTGGTATATCACCAACAGTGCGCTTTCTGCACCGTCGCTTGCCCTGAGCTATGCCCGGGCCGAAACCGCACGTATGAACCGGATCCTCGAACGCATGGCAGGTGCCATGCTTCCGGTCTTTACCGGCAGCGAAGCGGCAAGGGACACGGTTTTTCCGGAACTCTCGATTTCCGGCGGGATAAGAATGAGGGAAGAAAAAGTAAATTATCTCGAATCGAGAGTTTCAGCATACCTTATCGCAATCAGTCGACACGAACTTGGAGAGCGGGAATCGCTCGAGGCGTTCGCTCTCATGAACATCGTCAAGGATCAGGAAGCCATCGGCGACAGCATCGAATCGCTGCTGCAGAAACTTCCTGAAAAAACCCGCGAACAGCCTTCCGGCATGACCGCGGAAGGCAAAGCCGATCTTTCCGCCCTTCAGGAGTTCGTCTGCCGCGAGATCGCCACGCTTACCGTTGCCATCCAGGAGATGAACGCCAGGCACGCATCGAACGTAATGCACGGCGACCCCGATTTTCTGGTACTGTCGGCCGCCGCCGAATCCCGCCATCTGCAACGGCTCCGCACACTTCCTGAATCGGCCATGACCCACGATATCCACATGGATCTCCTTCACGCCTTCGAAGAGATCCACCACTACTGCAAGAGCATAGCAAGAAGTATCGTTCATCAGGAGGCTGGAAGTCAGTGGACGGGAAGCGCATGAACAGTGGGCGCTGAACACGAAACCCGGGGAAGAACACTGAGATATGGAAAAGCGTGTTACGAGTTGCGGGTTAAGCCATCCAGCTATCTCGCTGACAAGCTATCCAGCCATCCAGCCTCTTCTTTCGAATGGAAAACCGACAGATGGAGAGGAAAAAAAACATACAGGAGCATATCATGAGCGGATTTGAAACAATGGCTTGCGAGGAGTGTCGAAAGGGTGGTTCGCGGCTTTCGGCCGAGGAGATTTCGCAGATGCTGCCGGAGCTTCCCGGCTGGGAGGTGGCGAGCGAAGATGGGGTGCCGCACCTCGTGCGCACCTTCGCCTTTCCCGATTTCCGGCGCGCGCTCGATTTCACCCTCAGCGTTGGAGAGATTGCCGAGCGTGAAGGGCACCATCCGAAGCTCGTTACCGAATGGGGCAGGGTGCGGGTCGAGTGGTGGACCCATTCGGCAGGCGGCCTCCATCGCAACGACTTCATCATGGCAGCCCGTACGACCGCCATGCTTGACTGATCCATCCTCCAAGCACACCCGGCTTCGCATGAGCGTCATGCAGGTTATCTCCCGCGACTCTCCTGGATGCCCTGCAACGACATAAGCTTCACAGTGTTTCGTCGTGCGATGAACCAGGGCACCGGAGCGGTGATGCATGCCTGAGCGTGACGGACATGAGGCGATCAGGCCTTACGAGAGAATGCACAATATCCGGAAGAATGATCACGTCAGGCTTGCGATTCTTGTTCTTGACGTTGAGCAGGTTTTTTCAGTGAACAGGGATGACTGCATTCATTACGCATCTGTTTCAGATTCACAGACCAATTCGCAGGCCTTTATGGTCATGCAAACATTGATTCTATATTATTGTCAACTAAATAATTATTTTTAAATATGCTGAATACAGCGTGAAACTGTTCTTACCTGCTGTATTTGAACAGATCGATCCTGCCCCGATTTCCCTGTACTTTTCCTGCGACAAACAAACAAGAGGAGGTCTCTCATGTCAAAGCAATTAATGCGTCTTGCTTCAGCGCTCATCGTCGCCTTATTATTCCTTGCATTGCCGGCGGAAGCTAAGCCTTCGGTTCTCGGACTCGATCCGAATGTTGCATTGGGCGCGTACAAGGGTATGGTTGAGGAGCATTTCGCAGGTATCTTTCGAACAACAAGGGCACTTGCCCTGACGAATGAAGCAAAGTCGGGAAAATGGAAATCGATCGAACCTTTACTCCGGAATTTCAGTAAGGACCTGCCGACTGATGCTACGGTATGGTATGCGATGCCCGATGGCAGCTATTACAGCACCGAATCAGGGGGGCTGACCAGCCAGAACCTCAAAGACCGAGCTTATTTTCCAGAGCTTCTGGCCGGGAATGATGTGAAATGCGATCTCGTTATAAGCAAATCAACCGGTCACCGCTCCGTGATTGTTGCCAGCCCGGTCGTCCGGGACGGCAAGATGGTCGCGGCAATCGGCGTCTCCGTGAGGGTGCATTTTCTATCAGATTTAGTGTCTGAGGATCTGGTACTGCCTGACGGCACCTATTTTTATGCCCTCGATCCTACTGCGAAAATCGTTCTTCACCGTTATATCGGCAGGATCTTTAAAAATGTCGACGATGTCGCGGACGAAATCCTTGGGGATGAGTTCAGAAAGATCATGACCGGCAATCAGGGGACATTCGAGTACAGGCTGAACGGAAAAAAAATTATCGCGATATTCCGGAAATCCGAATCGCTCGGCTGGTATTTCTTTATCGCCCAGGAAAAATCATAGACATGATTTTCTTCCGGCAAGCCTTCTGTCCTGGCTTGCCGGGTTTATCGGCTGATTCCGGCAGGGCCTTGAAAACAACGCTGAAATCCGAAAATCAACCAGGAAGCCTGGCAATCATCAGGAGCAATGTGTCGAGGACATTCGATTAACTGTGTCAACTGGATGGATCACCGGGATGGTTGGATGGCAGATAATTCAGGTGTTTCCTGATAATCTGTTCGAAATCGGTTTTTCTGATCGGTTTTGCCAGATAATCGTCCATACCGGCGTCGATGCATTTTTGCCGATCCTCCTTCATTGCGTGAGCCGTCATGGCAACAATGAAAATTCCGTGATTCAGCGATTGTTCCGAGTTGCTGCGAATCCGCTTTGTTGTTTCGTATCCGTCCATCTGCGGCATCTGACAGTCCATCAGAACAAGATCGTAATGGTTCGCCCTGAGTTTGTGCAGCGCCTCGAATCCGTTTTCGGCAATATCGGCCTCAATACCCATCTGTTTCAGCATGGCCGATGCTACCTGCTGATTCACCTTGCTGTCTTCAACAAGCAATATCCGATAACCGTTATCAATTTCTGCAGGTCTTTCTCCTGTTTTCGCTGCAGTCCGGGTATGATTGTCGTTCCGGGGCGTGCCGGTTGCAGCGGCAAGGGCAAGAGCCGAGAATAACTCTTTTCGGTGAAGGGGCTTAAGGATCAGTCTGAAGTGTTTATTTCCATACCGGTTCCTTATTTCATCGCTTTTTCCTGTTGATGCAAGAATAATCAACGGCACTTCATCCATGGATTCCGGTAATTGATCTGCCAGCAGATTATCGTTCTGAATGTCAACAAGAACGATGTCGAATTTCTGGTTTTTAATGGCTGTTGCGGCATCATGAAATGCGCTGGCAATGGTACAGACGCATTGTTCATTTTCGAGCAGTTGTTTCATTGCTTTGCTTGCGGCGGCATTGCTGCTTATTATGAGTATCGTGATGCCGGGCGGAGGTGCAGGACAGTAGGGCGCCGGCCCGGAGGCGGGTGCGGCTTTTTCAAGCAGTACGTCGAGATAAAAAACAGATCCTTTCCCAAGGTTGCTTTTGACGGTTATTCCGTCGCCCATTTTATTTGCTATATGGTTCGATATGGCCAATCCGAGACCGGTGCCGCCGTACTTCCTGATTGTTGAGCCGTCGGCCTGAATGAATGGTTCAAAAATCGATGAGATTCGATGTGCCGGTATGCCGATACCTGTATCGCGCACAGAAAACCTTATAACGACATGGGATTCGGTTTCTTTCTGCAGATCGGCAGAGAGGGTTATTTCTCCCTCATGCGTGAACTTGATAGCGTTTCCGACAAGGTTTACAAGGATCTGGTTGATTCTTGCCGGGTCGCCTTTAACATGAAACGGCAGATTCTTTGCCGTAACGAGAATCAGTTCAAGGTTTTTATCGTAAGCTTCGAATCCCAGAAGTCCGCAGACGTCTTCGAGAAGTTCAAGCAGGTTGAACTCGTAGTGTTCGAGTTCAAGGTGATTGGCTTCGATTTTAGAGAAATCGAGTACGTCGTTGATGATTCTGAGCAGATTTTTTCCGCTGCTGATGATGGTTTCGACATACCGTTTCTGTTCTGCGTCAAGTCTGGTTTCAAGAAGGATATCCGACATGCCGATAACGCCGTTCATAGGCGTTCTGATTTCATGGCTCATATTCGCAAGAAACTGGCTTTTTGCCTTTGTGGCTTCGTTTGCGGCTTTAGCCATTTCTTCGGTACGTCTGACGGACTCTTCAAGTTTGATGTTTGTTTCGAGCAGCTGGTTTCTGGCAAGATTGGCGTCTTCGATGAGATTAAGCAGGGCTGCCCGCTGTCTGCTTCTGAAGAGATAATCGTCAGCCGGATTGTCAGGGGCGGAGAGGCTTGCCTGGTCAATGGGACATAGCCAGTCGGATAAATCGGTTGCAAGAGGATCTGTCAGGTTGCTTGCGAGAGTTGTCCTGTTGTTATGGCCGGTTGATATTGATGGATCGTTTCCGCTTGCCGAAAGCATCGCCCGCAGCTGCTCAAGCTCGGTTTTAAGATCGATGTTTCTGATTTCTCGACCTACCATGATCCGGTTAAAACGCTCAAGATCGGTAAGAGTATTTTTCAGTTCCTGTTCTATTTTTTTCCTTTCCGTGATATCCGAGCTGATCATGACGACCGATGAGACCTTGTCGTCGATAATACAGGGTACCAGTCTTGATTCCAGAAAAATAGTGTCGTTGTCCGGCAGATTGAATTCGCTTTCAAGGACCGTCGGGCTGCCGGACTGAAAAACCGAGTCGATGGTTTCGTGGTAGAGATCGTGATTGTCGTTAATAATGTATGCACATAAATGCTTGCCGATATCGAGCGGTTTATTGTTTCCCGGAAATGTCCGGTTGAAATAAATGACGTTGTGTCGCTGATCTACGGCAATGATAATGTCCGGACTGTTGGCAAGAATGGTACTGAGGGTGTTTTCACTTTCGCTGAGATTGGCAAGCGCTTTTTCGAGTTCGGTTCGCGAGAGTTCCAGCTCGTAATTTTTATCCTCAAGCTGCCGTTGAAAATCCGATAGCTCTATGGATTTTTTTATGAGTTTGACATTCTGTTCCCTCAGAGCGTTCTGCTTATCAAGCAGTTCGTCCTTGATGCGTCGGTTTTGCAATACTTCCTGTTCGAGTTCGTTCAGACGAATTCGAAGTGCCTGGATATCTTTTGCGTTCATAACTGTCTAAAGGGGTTAACAGTTAAGTGTCGGGGTCATGCTTGTTCTTCGCCGATTACCCAGAGAACTACGGTTTCGTTATGAAATTTTGCAGTAGCTAATTCGGCTTTCATTTTGTTAATCGGGCCGATTTCTCCGTACGTATAAAAACCGATAATCGGGATGTCGTCCCCAAAGCATTGCTTTACTGCGGAAATTTCCTCCTGTATTCTTCTGCCGAGAACCAGTTTTCTTCCGACGCAACTGAACATGATGATGAAGCGGGGATCAGCGCCCGAAAGACATGCTTTTGCCTGAGTCGCAGCATCGAGAGCGCCTTTTATTATTTCGCCCCTTGAGGCGGTTGTCAGTGTTACAGCGCTTCCTTCGGGAATGGATGCAGCAAGGGAGATGGTTCCTGTTTCATGATTTACGGCAAGGCCGCATCGTAGCTGAAACATATGATTACCTTTGGCGGAGAGCGAGGGTTCAATAATGCCGAACGGGTATTCAAGGCAGATACCTGGCAGTCGTTCAGATCGTGTTTCTCCCAGAAAATCCTTGTAGAGATCCAATGCCCGCACATGATCAAACTCTTTAACGACGTTTCCTTCGGAAGCGGTACAGGTAAAACTGTTGCCTATCGATTCGAATCCGCTTTTCACGCCTGTGCCTGTTTGTATGCCATCCTGTTTGCAGATCATCAGTCCGACTATCGCGTCTTTATAGACACTGCCGTTGTAGTACTGAAACGTCATTGAGAACCGTTCGTCATCGCCGAGATAACCTCCTGCCACTTCGAAATGTTCACCGAGAAGGTCGTGTATTCCAGCAAGAATCTGCGTTCCGTCGCCGCCCATGCCATTAGGGAACAAGAGCAGCGAAGCGTCAGGATCGAAGGTATCCCTTGAGAGAATATCGTTTATCATCTCTTTTGTACATGCATAGACGTTGCGGCTCATATTGTGGCCTATTCCAGCAATACAGCGAAGCTGGCCGGATGCGACAGCCATAACGACCACAGAGTCTGTCGAAAATCCCTGAGTGGAAATTTCTCCGGCTGTTGTGCCTCCAACAAGCGGAATATCACCGGTCACCGATTGGATTCCGCGAAGCAATTCGCGGTGATCGAATCGCATGGCTCCAAAGACAATCAGTATCTGCGGTATCTGACCGTTTATACGTTCGAGCGCATCGGTTACCGCGTTTTTTCCTGCCTGAAATGAATCGGAGGCATAGCTGAGCCCAACGCCGGCATGGATTTTCTGCATTGTTTTTTTTGATGCTTGTTGAAAAAGGGAAGTATCAGAACCGGCTGATACAGGGCCGATAACTCTTGCTGTATTGCATTGAAGCGCATTTTGATATGACAACTCCGACAGAAGTCGCTGAGGCGCTCAAATGCGGTTTTAAGGTAATCTATTCCTGTTCTTTGCAGGGAAGGCCTTTTTTTCCGGCAATCGGGTCATGTGCTGAAACGGCGTACCGGAAAAAAAGAAAACTGCTTTGTTAAATATACTGCATAGTCTGGATGGTATACAAAGAGAATATGCGGTTATAGCCATTATTGACTGTCGGAAGTCTTATGGGCACCTCTATTTATTTGTTCCGAATCCCTATTGCTGTGTTGGGCGGTGCTCGAAATCCTCATGTACTGTGGTGTACACTCCGGTTTCTCCGCTCCGTCCGCCTTGCCCTCGTGCTTCTCACGACAATAAATAGAGGTGCCCTTATGTCTGAGCCTGCGGATCGGGTTGCGAAACATCATTCGCAGAAGAATTCTTATCAAACGTGTAGGAAGGGGTGGTTGGTAATTCGACTGCATTTCGCTATTTCTGGAATGAGAGGAACTTGTATTTTCAGGAGCATATCATGCGAAGAGGCATGCGTTCGATTCTGTTGCTGTTGGCGATTCCGGCATTAGCCGCGCTTGCTTATCATGCGTGGTCATCGTGCAGGTCCGTTGCCGACGGGCGGCATGATCTTCATACCAACGGCATATGGATCGAGCATGGCTGGCTCGGCGACGATACGTGGTTCGATCGGAACAAGGTTGAGCGGTTACGCTTCCGTAACGACCAAAGCATACGCAAGCTGGCGGTTCTGCTTGCCGCGCATGGGGTGAGAGACGTTTTTCCGCACCTCTGCCCTTCCACTCCTGAAGGACGGATCGCTCCGGCAGATTCTCTTCAGACTGAACGGTTCCTTGACGGGTTTTCAGGGTTCAGGGTTCTGCCATGGGTTGGAGGTGTTTGGCATAAGCAGTGTTTTCCGGATTCAGCCGAGTGGCGTGAGACATTCGTTTCGTCTTCGGCTGCGTTGCTGAAAACCCATCCCCGGCTCTCAGGCATCCATCTCAATATCGAGCCTGTAGCCGATGGCAGCGAATCTTTTCTTATGCTGCTTGACGAGCTCCGGCGGGCAATTCCTCAGGGCAAAATCATTTCTGTGGCGGCATATCCTCCACCCATGGGTTCCCGGCCTTTTTCGAAGGTACACTGGAGCATGTTGTATTATGCCGAGGTGGCTCGAAGGTCTGATCAGATTGTTCCCATGATGTATGATACGTCGCTGCGGTCGCCAAGGCTTTACAGGAAATTGATGAGCGACTGGGCCGTGAAGGTGCTTGACTGGTCCGGCAAGACGCAGGTGCTGCTTGGCATTCCGGCTTACGACGATTCTGGCGCAGAGTATCATAATATCGAAACGGAGAACCTGCCGAATGCGCTTTCAGGGATTGATGCCGGACTGGAAAGCTATCGGGTGCTGCCGGAGAACTATGCTGGGGTGGCGATTTACTGCGAGTGGGAGATGGACAGGAGCGAGTGGCTGTATTTAAGGACGGAGTTTCTGAAAAAACAGGAAGCATGCAGTTCGCACTGACAAATAGCGATATTTGTGGGGTTCCAGACGGTCGGCCTTCGCCCCATAATCTATCCGGCCGGTGAGGGTTCATCATGTTCGTGCATTTCGGGATGCAAGCGACAGAAAAAGAAGAGAATATAATTAACGGACAATTGAATCGCATGGGAACAGCCGCAAGAAGAGTGTTCGTGGGTATTCCGGCGGGGGAGGAGCTGGTTGAACAGGTTCTGGAGTTCCGTAAGCGGTATTCCGATCTGCATGTACGATGGATAAAACCGGAAAACCTGCACCTTACCATAATTCCTCCCTGGCAGACAGATATGCCGGAGAACGCATGTGGCGCACTTCGAGATACTGCTGACCTTTTTCCGCAGTCCGATGTGCTGTTTACCACAGTATCGCCCGGGCCGGTGGTGGCCAGACCGCGTCTTCTCTGGGCAACAGGTCCTGCTGCGCCGTTTTTCGAAATACTGCGCAGCGAACTGATTGGCCGCCTGTCTCTGGCGCCGACCGAAGAGAGAATGTTTCTTATGCATCTGACGATTGCGCGTATCAAATTCGATGATCGGCTTGATGTCGGCTGGATGAAGCTGCAGGTGCCGGTGTTATGGAAAGCCTGTCTCAGGCGACTTTCGCTCTATGAATCCATCCTGAAACCCGACGGTGCGGAGTACAGGGTTCTTTGTGAGGCTCTTTTTGCCTTGAATACGGACCATTAACGGGGTTGATAAGGCCAATGGTCACCTTTATAGAGTTCATCGTGCTGCTCTGGGGGGGAACCTGCTGCTGATTGCCTGCGAAGTCTATTTTGCCGGCAGGTTTCAGGAGTCGCATAGAGTTAAAATGTATGCTTGAGGGATGCTTCGGGCGCGGAAAACAAAATCAGACAGTAAAGGTCTGCCGTTCTTTGGTTTTGCTTTTTTTCTGTGATACCTTACGACAGGACGTAACCTTATTCAATGGTCAGACTTCAAGTTTGCTTCGTTCATCAGGGCATTTTTGTATTGAAACGCGGTGAGTTTTTTTTCTCATTTAAACAATACTGGAGGTTCATCATGCGATTTAAAGCGGTTCTGCTGTTTCTTTTTCTGATTTCACTTTCAATCGTTTCCGAGGCGCTTGCCCAGGAAAAGCCCCGGATAGGAGTGTTGCGGTTCACGAACCGGACTTATGCAAGCTGGTGGCATGGCGGAGTTGGCTCCGAGCTGCAGGATATGCTTATTTCGGAACTCGCATCGACCAACAGTTTTCGCATACTCGAAAGGAGAGAACTCGATGAGGTTATCAGGGAACAGGACCTGGGATCTTCCGGTAGAATCAATCCTGCTACCCGTTCTAAACTGGGAAGGATTACGGGGGCAAAATATCTGGTTGCTGCCACAGTTTCCGCTTTTGAACACAATACCAGCGGCGGCGGCGGCGGACTCTCATATGGCGGCATCAGCCTTGGTGGAAAGCAGGACAAGGCATACATGGCAGTTGATCTGAAAGTGATCGACGTCGAAACAGGTGAGATCTATGACGCCCGTACTGTTGAAGCGACGTCGAAGTCGAGCGGCATCAGGGTAGGCGTCTACCGCGGCGGGTTTGGCGGTCACCTCAACCAGTATAAGGATACTCCGGTAGGAAAAGCAATCAGGGGCTGTATCATCGAAATAGTCGATTACCTTCAATGCTCTCTCGTGGAGGGAAAAAACAGCGGATGTATGGATGAGTACAATCAGAAGGACAGAAACAGAAGGGAGAAGACCAGGAAGTCGATCGATCTTGATGATTGAGATGTGATACGGAAGGGCGGCTTCAAAAGGCCGCCCTCTGCATTTAACTCATTTTTTTATAGTACGCCAGGCTGAACCATTCGTTTTTATCGGAAAAGATCCGGTAGAGAGATAACCCTGCGTGCTCTCCGACGGTCTGAATATCGTTTACATCGAACTTGTGGGAATTTTCGGTGTGAATGGTTTCTCCTTTCTGAAGGTCAAGGGGTATAGCCATAGAAGGGCACTTCACATGGACTGCCCTTTTTGCTTCGAGATGCATTTCGATTCGTCTTTGTTCGGGATTGTAGAATGCTCTGTGCTCGAAATCTTCCGGGTCGAAATCCGACTGCATAAGGCGATTGACGACGCATAGAATGTTTTTGTTGAACCTGGCGGTAAGTCCCTGCCGGTCGTTGTATGCGCTTTCAAGCAGAGCGGCAGACTTCAGCCGGTCAAATCCTATGAGAAAGCCATCGCCGGGCTGCATGCTCTCTGCGATATTCCGGACGAAGCTCATGGCATCATCCCTGTCGAGATTGCCGATGGTGCTGCCGAGGAAGCAGAGGAGTTTTTTTCGTTCTCCGGGAATGAGGTGCATCTGATGGTAGTAATCGGCTGTTATGCCCTGTATCGAAAGTCCGGGAAACCTGCCTGTAATCGCCCTGATCGAAGTTTCAAGCGACGACCGGCTGATATCTACCGGCAGGTAACGGATATGCGACAGTTGCTCCGATGATAGTCTGTCGAGAATGATGGTTATTTTGGCGTGGTTTCCGCTGCCGAGTTCGGTGATGTCGATATCGCCGGAACCAATCAGATTTTTCAGGGGGAGTTTCCGGAGAATCTCTTTTTCTGTTCGTGCAGGATAGTACTCCGGAAGACGGGTGATTTCGTTGAAGAGCTTCGATCCTTCCGTATCGTAGAAATATTTGCATGACATGCGCTTCGGGCAGGCAAGCAACCCGTCGACGATTTCCGAAACAGCCTTCTGCAGGCCTATTTCAGGCAGATGGTTCACGATCGTGGACGAACCGCACACGGTCGTGTCCTTTGTGGAATAATCCATCATGCAATCTTCAACAGTCAGGGTATTTCATTGTTTTCCTGCGGGTATTCCCGTTTCCCGGGGGTTGTCGGGATCGCTGCTCCACTCGAACCAGCCGCCGTCGTATACCGCAACGCGCGGCCAGCCCATCAGGATCGCATTGAACCATGCCTCGCTGCCTCGCCAGCCGGTTCCGCAGTAGAAGGCGAGGCGTTTTTCCGGAACGATGCCCGATCTCTTCCATATATCGGCTATCTCGTGGTATTCGCGGGTGGTATGGTCGAGGTTCCGGTAGTTCTGCATGTGGTATGAGTCGCTGCCGCATTCTGCGAACACCGCTCCGGGTATGCGCCCTTTCTTTTTGATATAGTTGTAGCCGCTGACTTCGCCGATGTATTCAGGATAGCTTCTGACACAGACCAGTTCCGCATCGTCGGATTGCAGGATCTCTTTTGCTTCGGGGGTATCGACGGCGAGTTGCGGTCTTGCGGGTATTGCGGTTCCGAACGTCGCAACCGGCCGTTTCGGCTCGTTTTCCGTGCTGATCGAATAACCGGCATCCTCCCAGGAGCGGTAACCACCGTTCAGTACGCGCACGTCTTTCACGCCGGCATAGAGCATGATAAAGGCAAGGCGGATAGCGCCGATATGGCCGGCGGCGCTGCCGGGAAAGGGGTCGTCGTTGTCTGGATTCAGGAACTTGCCGTACAGCACGACGGTGGTGTCGGAGGTGATGCCATGCTGTTCGAGCGCTTTCTGCAGTTCGTCGGGAGCACGCCTGTTCCAGGTTTCGGGAGCCTCGAGTGCAAGCGTGTCCATATCGATTGCCCCAGGAATATGGCCGCCGAGATAAGCCTCTCTATTACGGTAATGCGCATGGCAGACGACAAACCGGTTGTTCCGGTATTCATGCGGAGTGCCTCCGGAAATCAGTGTGTTTACCCATTCGGGGTGAACGAGCATGTGGTGGTTGGGCAGCTTTTCCATTGGTTTGCTGTCATCGCTGCTCCATTCATTCACAAATCCGTTATATACCCATATCTTTTCGTATCCGTTCAGCCTTAACCGTTCGGCCATTACAGAGGTTTCTTCTGGCCAATATCCATACAGCACCATTTCATCCTTTCGGCCTGTCAGTTTGCAATCGAGGATTGTTTTCCATTCAGGCAGGGATGCCCACTTTGCGGGAAGGGTTTTAGCTCCCCTGATGTGTCCGCCCCGCTTTTCGCCCCGCATTTGCCATCCGTTGTATGCGTCAATAGGACGGATATCGATGATTATGGACGATCGGCTTTCCGTTGCGCGGAGCAGTTCCCCGGTGGTTATTTCTTTCGGTTCAGGCATTGCATCATGGTTTGGTGTGCACTCGAATCGGTCTGTATGTAACCATCATCCGGGATAAAAAAAATCCCGATGCCCGTTCCTTTCCTGCTTTGCACCACTGATGCCTGCCATGCATCTCATTGCAGCAAATCCGACTGCGATGGTGAGGGTTTGTTTCAGGTCATCGGATTCGGTGTGAGCCTGCCTCCGGTTTCCATGGTTTGAAAATCGAGATGAAAACCGTGACAAGGAGCAGGAGCACCTGCACCGAGCCGAATATCAGGTTCATCCGCTGGTTCCAGAGGTAGGAGGGGTCCTGCAGGGCAGCGATGCCAATGTTGCCGGAGATATCCATCATGGCTGTTTCCCAGGGGCCGAGAAAGAAGGTACCGAAGAGTATTGCAGAAACCGTGATGATCCATTTGACGGTAATCCATGTGTGCCTGAAGAACCCCCAGTTGCTGAAGAGGGAGTAGATGAACCCGGTGAGCAGGCATCCTATTGCTCCGGGGATGACCACGATGTTCATGTCGATATGGTGAATGCTCCGGTTGATGCCGTAGAGTTCGCTTCCATCGGTGATACCGTTTTTCAGGAAGTAAAGCGAGAGCAGCGACAGCGCGCCCCCTGTCCAGAAGCCCACAGCAATCAGGTGGAAGCCTTTCAGCCATTTGAGACTTTTTGCCGGGAGTTTCCGCATCGGCATTTTCTTTTCAGTAATAGTATTCTGCCGAGAGCTTTCTGGTGAAGCGGTGCATCATGTAGTTGACGAACCAGACCCAGTTCAGCGGTTTACCTTTCATGCGCTGCATGATGGAGCTGCCTTTGTAGACCTCTTTCTGCAGCTTCACGAAGTTTTCGAGCAGTTTCTCGCCGCTCATCTTCTTCGGTTCGAACATGTAGTGGTAGGTGTCGTATTTATCCCAGTCGAAATGGCGCACGCGTGATTTCATTTCGTCGAAATATGGCGTGCCGGGGAAAGGAGTGACAAGCGAAAAGACCGGGAATTCGATGCGGTTTTTCATGATGAAGTCGTACGTGAGCTGGAAGCTCTCTTCGGTATCGTTATCGAAACCGAACATGAAGTACCCCTGAATGGCAATACCGTTCCGGTGCAGGTTGCTGACCACCTTTTCGTAACTGCCGAGTCGGTTCGAGCCTTTCTGAACGCTTTTGAGTGTTTCGGGATTGAGCGATTCGAATCCTATGCTGAGCAGGTCGCATCCCGAACGACCGGCCAGTTCGGCGACTTCGGGTTTGTCGAGAAAGTTCATGGAGATGTTCGCGTTCCAGTGAACGCCGAGTTTCGACATCTCTTCAAGCAGGGTCATGAAGTATTTCGGCCTGAAGCTGATGTTGTCGTCCATGAAGGAGAAATTGACCTTCTGTTTGCCGAGACGCTCCTGATGATAGCGCATCTCGTCAAGCACGAGATCGAGCTCCCGGTATCTGTAGTTTTTTCCGTAGATGGTGGGCGTCGTACAGAAGTTGCAGCCGACGGGGCATCCCTTGGTGGCAAGAATCGGGATCAGAGAACTGTATTTTTTCGCGTTTTTCGAGTTGAGCGCAAAGGTGAAGTCGGGGCGGAGCATGCCGCTCATCGGCTTCAGGGTTCCGGCGCGGTACACCGACTTCATCCTGCCGTTGAGTATATCCGTTGCGAGTTCCGTCCAGATGGACTCGATTTCACCGTATACGACGCTCGTGCAGTGCTGCGATGCTTCGTCGTGCAGCATGGTGGGATGCACGCCGCCGAGAATGACGGTTTTGCCCTGTTTCAGCGCGGCATCGCCGATACTGTATGCTTTTTTGGCGTTCAGGGTGCGGGATGTGATGGCGATGATGTCGTAACCGGAAAGGTCTTCAGGTATTCTGTCGCCGAGCCGTTCGTCGATGAATGTGACATCGAACAATTTTCCCACAAGCGTGGCTACCATGATGAGGTTCAGCGGCATGCTGACCGTACCGGAGTCCACCATCATGCTGGTGCTGCTTTTCGGCTGTATGAGCAACCACTTCTTTCTGGATTTCTGTTGGGATGCGAGTTGCTGCAGAAGCTCTTCTGAATAACCTGCTGCGGGGGCAAACGGTGCTGTGACGATCTCGGCTTGTTCGGTCTGCATACCCTGATGAACGGCAAAAGTGGTAAAAAAACAGGGAAATCGCCAGGTGCGGTTCCCTTGAACTGCGAAATTACAAGGTATGAAAAGTTTTCAAAAAAACGGCCACCCCAGCCTGAAAAAACGGGCTATCCCGGTTCGGCTCCGTCCTGTCAGGGTTTACGGAGCACCGCTACGGTGAAGCGGCTGACGCAGACAAGTTTACCTTCTTCGTTCCGGATTCTGATATCCCAGACCTGGGAGGATTTTCCAAGATGCAGTGGAGTTGCAGTTGCGTGGACATATCCGCTTTTTACCGGTCGGATGTGATTGGCGTTGATTTCCTGACCGACGATATACTGCTTTTCGCGATCGATGCAGTATGATGCGGCGATGCTGCCGATGGTTTCGGCAAGGGCCAGGGATGCGCCTCCATGGAGTATACCGATACGCTGGATGGTGCGATGATCGACCGGCATCCGGGCGACCATGAAATCAGAGCCGACTTCTGTGATTTCAATGCCGATATGGCGAGCCATCTGGCCCTCGACGATCTGGGTTTCGTTGATCTCATCCGGCGTTGCCGGAACCGTGAATATTGTGGCAGAGTCCATATGACGGGAGATGTGTTGAACGGGTCCGGTACTTGATCGGGATGAAGGCGGGAGCGGGTGACGAGATTCGAACTCGCGACATTTTGCTTGGGAAGCAAACACTCTACCAGCTGAGTTACACCCGCTTGAACGGGAACGATGTTATTTTTTCGGTGTGGTGAGAGAGGGAGTTGAACCCTCGACCTCAGGGTTATGAATCCTGTGCTCTAACCAACTGAGCTATCTCACCAGTTGATGGGCTGTTAATATAGGAAACTATCAGAAAAAAACAACCGACGTCCCGATTTATTTTTCGCTGCAGGGCTCTTCGGCGGCATTGAGCCTCCGGTAGATCGCTTCGGCAACTTCGACGTCTTCCGGCGTGGTGATTTTCATGTTGTGGTAGCCTGTTTCATAAACACGAATGCGCTGTTCGGGGAAAAACCGTTCGACCAGCGATGCGTCGTCGGTACCATACCACTGTTCGAGTTCTCCCTGCTCATGAGCCTGTATGAGCAGGGAGGCACGAAAACTCTGCGGAGTCTGCACCTGCAGCAGACGGCTTCTGTCGGGGGTTTCGCCGAAGTATCCGGGATCGCTGGCAATGAATTTTATGGTATCTTTTGGTTTCGTTGCCGGAACGCAGGCGCCGTATTCCATTGTAAGCCGCGAGATGTCGTCGATTTCCGATGGACGGATGAACGGTCGCGCTCCGTCATGAACCATGATGATGTCCGGGTCGGCGTCGGATGTCGCCATCTCGTTTTCGATGAACCGGATACAGTTTCTTATGGAGTCCTGGCGCTCTTTTCCGCCTTCTATGATCGCCCTGATCTTGCCGAACCCATACTGCCTGGCCATGGATTGCAGATTTTCGATATTTTCAGTCCTGGTTGCTATATAGACGGCTTTTATTGTCGATGCATTCTGGAATGCTTTCAGAGTGTGGCAGATGACCGGGTATCCTCCGATTTCAAGCAGTTGCTTGCTCTGGCCGTCACCGAGCTGCATACGTTTGCCTATTCCGCTTGCGGCGATGATTGCCGAGGCGCTGATGGTCATGACAGAGCTGATGGTAATGGTTAGTGGATGAACATCGCATCGCCGTATGCCAGGAACTGGTAATCGCCTTTAAGCGCGGTTTTGTATGCTTCCATGAGCAGACGGTGTTCGGCAAATGCGCTTACAACCATAAGCAGCGTGGTTTCAGGCTGCTGAAAGTTGGTGACGAGGGCATCGGTGACCTTGAACTGGTAGGGAGGATAGATGAACTTGTCGGTCCAGCCCCGTCCGAATTTGATTTTGCCGTCAACTGTGGCGTTGGCTTCGAGAACCCTGCAGGTGGTGGTTCCGACCGCGATGACCCGTCCGGTTTTATTGATCTTGGTTTCGTTGATCTCCATGGCGGTCTGGTAGGGAATATTGAAATATTCCGAATCCATCTTGTGCTTCGATACATCCTCGACTTCGATGGCGCTGAAGGTGCTCAGACTTGGATGCAGCGTTACGGGAAGGATTTTTACGCCCATTTTCTGGATTTTCTGCAGGAGGGGCATCGTGAAATGCATGCCGGCCATCGGGGCCACTACGGCTCCGGTCTGCGAAGCGTATACCGTCTGGTAGTCTTCCTTGTCCGACTGCTTCGGTTTTCTTGTGAAATAGGGCGGAAGCGGGACGTGGCCGATTCTTTCGACAAGTTCGAAAACGTCGATTTCAGGGTTAAGAAAGCGGATTGTTCTGCCTCGGGATGTGGTATTGTCAACCACTTCGGCTACGACGTCCTCATCGAAGTAGATTTTGTTGCCGACACGTACCTTCCGGGCAGGATCGACAAGCACGTCCCAGAGACCGGCGTCTTTATTCAGGACGCGAAGAAGGAATACTTCGATCTTGGCGTCGGTTTTCTCTTTCTGCCCGAAAATTTTTGCAGGAAAAACCCTGCTGTTGTTAACGACAAGCAGGTCGCCTTTTTTGAAATACGATACAATATCCTCGAATACCTTGTGCTCGATCTCTTTTTTTCTGCGGTTAAGCACCATAAGCCTGCATTTGTCGCGGGGCGAGACCGGTTCTTCGGCAATTTTGTTTTTCGGCAGGATGTATCTGAAATTGGACAGGCGCATAAGCGGTGAAGCGATGAATCGCCAGTAAAAATGGAAAAATAAAAATTATACGTATTTCGCTCTGAAAGAACAAAACCCCGGAAAGCATTGCAGCCCTGCCGGGGAGTTGTCAATATGTTCAGGAAGCGATTTCAGCCGGTGTGCCCTCCTGAAGCGTGAGGTGTTGTCCAGCCAGGCATGCTCCGGCCTCTCCTGTTTCGGATCTGGTCAGCAGTGCACGAACCAGGTGTTTTTCTATGGTTATGGTATAGCTGTTTTTACGGAAACAGACGTTCAACTGCAGTTTTTTCCAGTGACCGGGCAGGTTCGGATGGACGTTGAGTTTGCCGTCATAGAACGAAATTCCGGCGAAATAGCGAAGAACCGTGTCGAGTGTGCCGGCCATCACTCCGCAATGAATGCCTTCCTGGGTTGTTCCTCCCTGAGTATCATTGATGTCGCTTCTGAGCGCCTCGAAGAACCATTTCCAGGCGGTTTCGTGTCCGTTATCAAGATAGCTCGAAATAATGGCGTGAACTACCTTGCTGAGGGTCGAGCCGTGACTTGTTCTTGGTTCGTAGTAAGCGTAATTCTCCCTGACGAGCCGCAAGGCATCAGGCGGGGTATAACCGTTCTTATGCAGCAGACGGGCAACCTCGCCGGGGGAGAGCGTGAAAAACGTCATGAGCACATCGGCCTGCTTGGCAACCTTGTAGTTGTCGGGCGAATCGCCTTCGGCTTTGAGTATCCTGTCCATCCGATGGATATTGCCGTACCTGGAACGGTAATGTGTCCAGTCGAGTTCCTTGAGCCCCATATAACCGTCGAACTGCTCGAGGATTCCGTTCTGATCGATCAGGATGTTCATGGAACTGCTGATATCGCGCCATTTCTGCAGCTCGTCGAAACCGAGATGGATTTTCTCCATAAGGGCTCTCAGGACGGATTCGTCAATGGTTTCGCTGATTTCGATCGCTTTCTCGAACAGCCAGACAGCCATGATGTTGGTGTAGGAGTTATCCTTCACGCCCTCTTCGCCGCTTTCTGGAAGCGCTTCATGGAATTCGTCAGGCCCCATGACCCCTTCGATATGGTATTTTCCCGATTCGGGGGAGTAGTTTGCGATGCTGGCCCAGAAACGCGCGACTTCAAACATCATTTCGGCGCCGAATTCATTGAGGAATCCGGTGTCGTCAGTATCGTAGATGTATCGCCAGGTATTGTAGAAGACGGCGATGGAAACATGGCGCTGCTTTCGGCTCAGATCGGGGCCCCAGGTGCCGCTTTTTGGATTGAAATGGATGATCTGGGTGTCTTCCTTTCCGTCATCGGCTGTCTGCCAGGGGAACATGGCCCCGTGATAGCCGTTTTCGCGGGCGTACTCCCTTGCCGCATCGAGGCGCCTGTAACGGTACATGAGCAGGGCTCGCGATATGTCGGGGAATGTTCTGTTGAAGAACGGAAGAATGAAGATCTCATCCCAGAAGATGTGGCCGCGGTATGCTTCTCCGTTCAGTCCCCGGGCGGTCATGCCGGCATCGATCGATGTATTGTGAGGCGATGCGGCGCAAAGCAGGTGATAGGTGTGCAGGCGCAGTACTTTCAGGCTGAACCGGTCGCCCTCGATGCAGAGCCCTGCGCGGTTCCACAGGTTTTCCCATTCACGGCTGTGGGCCTCGAAGAGAGTCTCGAACGACTCCTCCTGCTGCAGCGATTCCCTTGCCGCAGCCATGGGGTTTTCGCTGTCTTTTTCGTCAAGGGATGTATGAATTGCCACCAGTTTTTCGATGGTGCAGCTTTTTTCGGGGCTTAGCAGAAGACTGAACGACTGGCTGATGTAGCGTTCGCGCGATTCCGTCGCCCTTTCAACTGCAATTTCCCGGGTGTGACAGATCACTTTTATCCGCGAGGCTGTCGCAATACTGTATCGGGAGTTGCTGGTTTCTACCTCCAGGCAGATCGTATCGCCCTCTCCGGATGCCGATATGTGTTCGAGATGGTCGGATGAGAGTTCGCTGTATCGGGCGACATTCCTGTTTTCAATCGTGCCGTCGATTGCCGTACGGAATTCGACCGTAGCAGTATAGTTGACTGGACGCAGGACAAATCGAAGGGCGCAGCGGTGAGGATTGTCCATGCTGGCGAACCTTCGGCTGCTGATGCGGCTGATTCTTCCGAGATTATCCTGGATGACAATCTCACGTTCCATTACCGCAGTTCTGATATCGAGGTTCTGACGGTAGCTGAGGATTTTCTGCTGGAAAGGATCGATGAATTCGCCCCCTCCGATCCTGAACTCGATCGGCAGCCAGTTGGGGCAGTTCACGAAATCGTTGTTGAATACGGTCTGACCATGAACGTCGGAAGGGAGCCGGTTGTAGATTCCGGCTATGTAGGTGCCCGGATAGTGGTGGCTTGAGGCTTTCGATCCTTCATAGGCGCCCCTGACGCCGAGGTATCCGTTGCCGACAGATGTGAGCGCTTCACGGAGTTTTTCCTCCTTTGCTGCAAAGTTGCTGTAGGTAACGTTCCAGCAATCTGTTGCGAGCCCTTCGGTGAACCATGTCTCGATCTCTTCGATTGAAATTTCACCGAGATCCCTGACGACGATATCGGCACCCTCTTCCTTGAGTTTCGTGCCCTCGATCTCGCGGGCGATGCCGAGTACAAGTCCGAAATTGCCTCTTGAGCCAGCCTGCACGCCCGATATGGCATCTTCTACCACGACGCACTCGTGCGGTTCGAGGCCGAGGTTTTTTGCCGCTGTGATGAAGATATCCGGATTCGGTTTGCCTTTCAGGTTCATTTCGATGGAAACTTCACCGTCAACCCTTGTTTCGAAAAGCTCTTCGAGTCCGGCAAGCTGCAGGATCATCCGGCAGTTGCGGCTCGATGAAGCTATACCGATGCGGATGCCTTTTGCGATAAGGTTTCTGATCAATTCGACCGAAGAGGTATAGACCTCGGGCCCCTCCTTGATGAGAATTTCTGTAAAGAGCGTGTTTTTCCGGTTTCCGAGTCCGCAGACCGTCTCTTTTTCGGGGATATCGTCAAGCTCTCCGTTCGGCAGCTCTATGTCGCGCGAAGCAAGGAAGCTTCTGACTCCTTCCATGCGCGGCTTTCCATCCACGTATTTGTGATAGTCATGCACCGGGTCAAAGGGGACGAACGGCTCGTTGTTTGCTTCGGCATAACTTTTCAGAAAGGAGTTGAACATCGATTCCCAGGCAAGGCTATGCACTTTTGCCGTGCCGGTTATTACTCCGTCAAGATCGAATATTGCACCTTTAAAGACGTTACTCATTGTCACTCGTTGAATGTTTGTATGAATTTAACGTAAAAATCTCACAGTGAAAGGAGACCGAGAATGGTGAGCAGGATGTCCGGATAGGGCACGATATAGCTGTTCGGACAGATCTCTTCAACCTGTTTTTTCAGCTTTTCGTCCCTGGTGACGAAGATCGCCCAGACATCGTCGTACATTTCCACGGCTTTCTTCAGCATCGGGATATCGGAGGTTGTGTCACCGCAGACGAGCGTAGGGCCTTTGGCGGTATCAATGCCGAGTTTGCCGGAAATGAAGGCAAGCCCGTCTCCCTTGTCGAAATCCTTTATGGCCGAGTTTCCGGAGTTGACGTCGATGGTGAGGATGATTTCGATATCGAGTCCCGTGTCCTCGATACGGAAATTCCGGTTTTCAGGATCAATTTCCCTGACGATGCTTTTCACTTTCTCGAGAAATGCCGAGGATTCGTCATCCTTGATGGAGCGGCTGATATCCTGTCGCGCTACGGTGGTTTGCCCGAACTTGATCTGCATGGCAGATCCGATGAAGTTGAACTTTTCGAAATTCGGGTCCTGGAGCAGGACATGAAGGCGGTCGTTGAGCAGCCTGATCAGTTTCTGCTTGTTATCCTCGATGGGGAAACTGTTGAAGTGACCGTCGAGATCGATGAACTCCCTTCCTTTCGATCCCGCATAGACAAATGTATTGCTTGGATTGATCGATACGTTGAGGATTCCGAAATCCTTCAGTGGCGCCGAGGTGATGAAAATCGGATAACGGCAGCAGTTTCTGGCGAAACGACTGATGAATACCGCGTTATAGATCGGCTGGATGGAAGACCGGTACCTCCCGCAATAGTTGTTCGTGGTGCCGTCCCGGTCTGTGACGAAGGCGTTGAAGCGTTTTCCGCGCAGCATATCGATGCCGTGGTTAACATATCCGCGGAATCCGGGAATGAATTTTGCCAGATAGTCGATAAACTTGTCTTCGCCGTACTCCAGGTAGTAGATGTCTTTCTGAAGCTCGCGTATTTCATAGGTGAGATCCACTTCGATCTGCCGCATCCCGTCGATCTTGAGAAGCCTCTGGCCGGTATCGTCGTCGATATAGATCGTTTCGAGAGAGTAGAGTGCGTTTTTCAGCGATTCGACGCATGCTCTTCCGACGACTCGCTGCTTGATGATGTTTCTTACTATCGGTTCACGCAGCTCGCGGGTTTCGGCTTTCAGCCTGTACAGTTCCTTGAGCGTTCTTATGTCCTGCAGCGTGATCGGCGTGATGCATGTAGTGAGCTGTTGTTCTTTCAGAATCGTTTCGTGCATGCGTAACCGGTAAGGAAGTGAAGATCGGGTAGAATGAAAAACAATCTACGCAAAAAGAGAAGAAAAGCTTTAAAAAACTTTCTTTATTAACATTTTCGTCATACAGGGAAGTTCCCGTTTCATACTTTTTATACTATCGCCCGTCGCCGGTTGAGGATTCCGAAGGGTTGCGTTTGCCTGGAACATGAGGGCTTACGGATTCGATGATTCGTTTATGCAGCGTCTGCGGCTTATCAAGGGCGTCGAGTACGACGAACCGTTCTGCTTCTTCTTTTATAATATCGAGGTAACCCTGTCTGACTCTCCGGAAAAAATCCAGTCCGGATCGCTCGATCCTGTCGAGTTCGGTGTCGTCAAATGCAATGGGCAGCGATTTTTCCGAAAATTTCCGCAACATGGCATTTTCAGGCGAAATATCGAGATAAAACGTCAGATCAGGCCGCAGCGAAAAAACTGAAAGATCGATGACGGTCTGAAGCATCCGGCGGTCAATGCCTCGGCCGTAACCCTGATAAGCGGTGGTTGAGTCGAAGAACCGATCCAGAATCACGGTTTTTCCGGTTTCAAGCGCGGGCAGAATGACTTTCTGCACCAGTTCGGCGCGACTTGCCGAGAAGAGCAGCAATTCACCGATCGGGCTGATATTGTCGCGGCTTTCAAGGAGGATATCCCTGATCTTTTCGGCCGTTGCGGTGCCTCCTGGTTCACGAAGGACAAGCACCTCGACCTCCTGTTCGGCAAGCCATTTCCGGAGTTTTCTGATCTGCGTCGATTTGCCGGCGCCGTCAATGCCTTCGAAGGTTATGAGCATTGTGTATACGGGTGATTTTTGCCGTTAAGAATGAACTCCCTGACGGCAACTGAAAACTTTTCGGGATATTCGAGCATTGGCGAGTGGCCGCAGTTGTCGAACATAATCAGGTTTGAGCAGGGGATTTCCGTGTTCACGGAGCGGGCGATTTCCGGAGAGAAGTACTGGTCGTGGTCACCCCAGATGATCAGAACGGGAATATTCAGTTCTCCGAGCTTTTTGCGCAGACCCGAGCGGTTGAGATCGAGCTTCATAAGATTGCTGTTGAGGGCCATTACGGTGTCGAAAGCCTCACGGTCGCGAGCTGTTTCGAGGTTTTTCCGATAGGAATCGGGGTCGACCATGGCAGGGTCGAAAAATGCCGTGGAATACATTTTTTCCGATACCGTTTCTGCTGTCATCACTTTTTTCAGTACATGGCGTATGCCGGGAAGGCTTATGCTTCTGGCCCAGAAAGGGACATGGATGAATCCGTCGGTATTGCTCAGTACTATTTTCGTATAGGTGCCGGGGTAGAGCAAGGCTGACGCGAGCAGATATTTTCCTCCCATGGAGTGTCCGGCGGCATAGACATTTTCTCCCGTACTGCCGGTTTTTTCAAGAAATTCCCGCATCAGCGAAGCGTACAGTTCAAGGGTGTATTGTTTTCTGCGGGGCTTGTCGGAAAGTCCGAATCCGAGAAAATCCAGGGCAAGCACCCTGAACGATTTCGACAGATGCGGGATGACCTGTTCATAAAACTCCAGCGATGACGAAATGCCATGCAGGAGCAGAATGGTATGTTCCGCGCGACCGGTTTCGATATAGCGGTGCCGGTGACCGCCCAGGGTGATGTACCGGTTCTGTGGGGCCATTGTGTGGAGCGGATTACGATGAGGTTAATCGAGGTGATTTGCAGATAAGGACATATCGCGTATAATAGTATCCAGCAGGCAAGATAAGTATTACCGTCGTTTTTTTCGCTGTTGTCTTTTTTGATGTGTGTATTGGTTGGTATGTGCGGCAATCAGTGCGGCTGGCCCGCCGGTCTGATTATGATTTCGTTTACATCGACATGCGGAGGCTGAAAGAGTGCGTACATTACCGCATTGGCAATATCTTCGGCTTTCAGTTCAGGGGTGCCCGGCTTCTGCAGATTATTCCAGAACGGCGTATCGACCACTCCGGGTTCAATCAGCGTCACGCGGACGCCGGTGCCGGTCATTTCGTTACGGATTGCATGCGCCATACCGGTTACCGCCCATTTTGTGGCCGAATAGAGGTTCCGAATGGAGGTTATCCGGCCGACGACGGATCCGGTCATGAGAAAGTGGCCTTTTGTCTTCACGAGCTCGGGCAGGGTAAGTCTTGCCGTTGCTGCAGCTCCGAAAACGTTGACAAGAACCATTTCCCGCCACTCTTCGGGTTTGTCCCGGCCTCCGAAAAACGGAGAGCCCTTTGAAAAACCCGCATTGGCCAGGACGGCGTCAATTCTGCCGAACCGTTCGAGGGCTCTATTGATCATCTTTTCCTGCGAAGACCAGTCGGCGACGTCGCAGGGTATTGCGATGGCATGATCGCAGCCCAACTCGTTCCCGATAGCGTTGATCCTGCTGCATGATCGGGCAGCAAGAACGACACGGTATCCGTTTTCGACGGCAATTCTTGCTGTTGCGGCACCAATGCCGGAAGATGCACCGGTTATGAGTAAAACCCTGTTTTCATTCATGTGAGGATCGGTTTTCATTACTTTTGTATGACAGGATAATTCGTTGCAAACAATGATATTATTATAGTAACTTATACCTAAATTGAGCGATGAGGTTCTGAGGCGACCCTTTCAACCTGTAAAATCGGATTCTACCCTCTGATCTGATTTGGTTTTTTCTTTTTGATCTCCCTTCTGCCGGTAAAACTGCAAACATGGCAGCCTCAGTCAATCAAAAGTACGCCACAAGTACACGCTTGCTTTTGATTGGACGCACTGATCCCGTCGTTTTTGGTGCATTTCCTACTCAACCGAACAGGCTAACAGAGCTGTGGCAAGCTATTCTGGCATATTTCAAGGAGCTTGCCGAACTGCAGCCGCTCATAAGCTGCTCTCGGAACTTTCATGATCAGCTTTCCTGCATGACGAACGATCTTGCCTGCCGTATCGATGAACTGACGACGAAAGGTATGAGCATAGA
>Ga0194127_10000369_pt1 | contig 72501 bp, 67 predicted proteins | sample TA2KigC100mmetaG_FD_148624 | JGI IMG/M metagenome (GOLD analysis project Ga0194127, IMG submission 148624) | Freshwater microbial communities from Lake Tanganyika, Tanzania - TA2015036 Kigoma Deep Cast 100m | ecosystem: Environmental > Aquatic > Freshwater > Lake | place: Tanzania: Lake... | reverse complement strand
GATGTTGCTCTCGGGAGCGTTCGCCACCATCACGCCGGCCTTCGTTGCGGCATCGACATCCACATTGTCGAGCCCCACACCGGCGCGACCCACCACGACCAGCCCGCTCGCGGCACCGAGCACCTGCGCATCCACCCGGGTGGCGCTGCGCACGATCAGCGCCTGCGCACCCTGCAACGCGACGATGAGCGCGTCGCCGTTCAGACCGAGGCGCACGTCGACGTCGTGGCCGGCGATTCGCAGACGTTCGAGACCGACCTCGGAGATTTCCTCGGTTACGAGCACCCGTGCCACCCCTCCATCGTGGCGTGTGGAATCTGTCATCACCAACCGTGCGAACGACATCGCCAGCGTTATCGTGTCTGGCGAGCGACGCAAGCTTTACTTTTCGCAAAGACGAAGTCGAGCCACACGACCCGACCCACCACCATCCCGCACGAAGGACGCCCGTGACCCATCTGTTTCTCTCCCCCGAGTGGATGGATGCCGCGCGGGCGATTCGCGAGAAATACCGCGAACACGCCCCGCGCGTAGCCGTGGCGGTGCGCTTCAACCAAGTGGTGACGGGTGTGCCGTTCGGCGAGGGTGTCGTGCACAGCCACATGGACACCTCGAGTGGTGAAGTGGTGATGGATCTCGGCCACCTGGAAATCGTCGACGCGACGCTGACCACCGACTATGCAACGGCGCGCACGATCTTCGTCGAACAAGACCCGCAGAAGGCAATGGAGGCATTTCTCACCGGCAAGGTGAAGGTGGAAGGCGACATGCTGAAGTTGATGGCGATGCAGACGGCGATGCCGCAAACCGAGATGGCGCTCGTCGTTGCGGCGGAAATTCGCGCAATCACCGAGTAGCGCCGCGACTCCGCAGCGGCGTACAACGCCAGTCGTCAGTCAACCTCAGGTCGTCGCGCGAACCGTCGAGCGCGCCTCGGAAGCCAACAGCCCTGCCACCACGCACACCGACGCCCCGACCACGAGCGAGTTGGCATAACTCGGCAGGATTCCGTCGGCGCTCGTGGCTTCCTGCAGGGTGATCATCACGGTGGCGCCAAGCAACGCACCCATCTGCGACACCAACTGTTGCATCGCGCTCGCCGAACCAAGTTGGTCGTCATCCACTGCGTTGGCCAGCAGTGCCGACATCGCCGGCGACGACACACCGAGACCGAGCCCCGAGAGCGCCAAGCCGAAGGCGATCAGCCACAGCGGCGTGTCGGTGCGCACCGACGACAAGATGATGAGCGAGGTGAAGACGGTCATCGCGCCGAACATTCCTGCTACTCGTTCGCCGGTGCGCATCGTGACTTGTGCGCCGAGTGGCGCCACGACAGCAAACGTGAGCGGTCGCGCAATGATCAACCAGCCCACGGTGGCGAGGCTGAGACCGGCCCCCTGTTGCAACATCTGCGGCACGATCATGAACGCACCCATGTAGCCGAAGTTGGCGAGCGACTGACTCAACACCGGAAACGCCACGTTGCGCGTGCGGAACCATCTCGGTGGCAGCATCGGCGCAGCGACGCGGCGTTCGACTTGCACGAAGAAACGGAGCAGCAGCACACCCGCCAGCAGTGCAGCGATGGTGAACGGCGACGACCAACCCCAACTCGCGCCGCGGTTGATGCCCAGCAGCACGAGTGCGGCGCCCGAGCCGAGCGTAAGGGCGCCCCACACGTCGAACTTTGCCCCTGGTTGGTGTTCGGTGTCGCGCAACAACCACCACGCCACCAGCGCACCGAGCATGCACAGCGGTGCCTGCACCAAAAAGATGACGCGCCATCCGACGGTCGCCACGAGCGGTACACCGGCCACGACGCCGAGCACTGGTGCGCCAGCGGTGACGAAACTCCACACACCAAGTGGTCGCACGCGTTCTTCGGGCTCAAATAGTCGGCTGGTGAACGCCATGCCCGCCGGTCCGATGGCGGATCCGCAGGCTGCCGACAGTGTGCGCAGTGCAATCAACATCGGTGCGGTGGTGGCCAACGCGGCAAGGCCGGCGAAGATTCCGGCGCCGAGCAAACCGGAGACAAAAACTCGTTTGTGCCCGAGCAGATCACCCAACGTGCCGAAGGCCGGCCCGACCACTGCAAACACCAGCATCGGCGCGGTGATCGACCAGCTCACGATCGCGACGGTGGAATTGAGATCTGTCGCCACGGTGTCGAGCACGACCACGAGCAACGTGATGGTGAAACTCACGGTGAACGCACCAGAGAGCAGCACCGCCATGGTGGCCTTGCGTCGCGAGATGCCGACGCGCTCCGCGAGCGCCGAGCGCATGCGTTCGCGTAACGGAGCGATGCCAACTTCGTCGACGCCCGCCGTCACGAGTGCACCTCGCGATTGCCGACTGCGTCAACACGAGATCCGCCAATCACGAAGACACCAGAATTACGCCTCACGGGAACACCAGACTGACGGCACTGCCCTTGGGCACGGGGTCGCCGACCTTCAACGTGGCGCCGTCAATGTTCACCGAACGCACCTTGCTGGTTGATCGACCACTGATCGTTGCCACCCCGATCCCTGCCTCGCCGAGCAGTTTCTGTGCCTCGCTCAGCGTGAGGCCGATGATCGCGGGCAGCGGCACCTGTTCGACACCCTTCGACAACGAGTAGGCCACGATGCCGCCGCGCGACATCGGCTGGCCGGAGGCCGGATCCTGCGAAGCGACCAAGCCCACCGCAATCTCGCTGCTGTACACGTCATCGTTGCGCTGGCCCGCCAACTGCACGGCGGCAAGTTGCGCCAGCGTGTCGTCTTCGGCGCGCCCGATCAGGTTCGGCACCGAGCGCAACACCGGGCCACCCGACACGACGATGCCGACCTGTGTTCCCTTCAGCACCTGGCTGCCGGCGATGAGGTTCGGCTGTTCGGTAACGATCCACGCGATTACACGACGAGCGGGCACCGAGTCGTTGTCGCGCACGATCTCCGACACCGTAAGCCCCTGTGCGGTGAGCGCGGCAACCGCGTCTTCGCGCGACAAGCCCGTCACGTCGGGGATGACGGCGAGCGTCGCACCTTCCGACACCACCAACGTGAAGTCGGCCCCATCCTGCAGCATCGTGCCGGCGGGAGGTATCGAGCGGATCACGGCACCGAGTTCGACTTCGTCGGATCGCTCCGCACGAATGGCAATGCTCCAGCCAAACAGCGCAACGCTGTTGCGCGCCTCACCCTCCGCGACGCCGATGAGGTCGGGCACTTCGTACGACTCCGTGGTGAGCGTCTGCCACACCGACACCCCGGTCACGATGAGCGCGGCGATGCCGACCACCGACACGATCCAGCGATAGCGGCGCCGCTCACCTGGTGCGGCGGCAATCGCGACGTCGACGCTGATGGGTGCGGTTGGCTGTGGAGCCGTGGATTCTGGCGACGGTTGTGGTGCAACGACGACGGCTTCCAGCGTGCGCGTGATGCTGTCGCGGAACGACCCACCCGATAGCGACGCAATCGGCTCGGGCGGCGGCAACTTGCCGGCCAAATGCGCGAGTGCCTGACCGAACTCCAACGCCGACGCGCGGTGGGCAGCGTCGGGTCGCCCGGCTTTTTCGATCGGCACGGCAACGGCGCCGATGACGGCGGAGACCGGCAGCAACTTGCCGGCACGATTCGCAAGCGTCACGGCGGCCGAGTCGGCTGCGAACGGAACGTCGCCGGTGAGGGTCTCGAGCATCGTGAGCGCCAACGCGTACATGTCGCTGGCGGCAGTCGGGGTGATGTCGGTCACGAACTCGGGTGCGGCGTACCGCGCCTGCTCGATGCTCATCGAGGCGGTGCTCGTCGCACCCACGCCCTTCACCCCGAGCCCCGCCAATCGCGCGCGTGAATCGGGGGAGACAAAGACATTCGCCGGTCGCACGTCGCCGTGTGCCAAGCCCAACTGATGCAGGTGGTGCAGCGCGCGACACACGTCAAGTGCCAACACCACGGCCTGCGAGGCGCTCAGTCGTCGTCCGCGATCGAACAGTTCGCGCAACGACACGCCGTCGATCCGCTCGGTGACGACGAAGGCGTATCGCGAATCACCGAAACTGGTTTCGCCCCAATCGAGCGGCAGCACCAACACCGGGTGCGAGATGCCGGCGACCGCGAGCAACCGTCGCTTGAACGCCTCCATCGCATCGCCGTCAGTGCCCACCGACACCAGGCGCACGACCACCGACCGGCTGTCGCGCACGTCGGTGGCCTCGTACACGCTGGTGGAGTCGGCGCCACCCTCGCGCAGTGCGTCGAGGCGGTATCGAGCGGCGACGAACGTGCCGGCTAACTCATCCCGGTCGGTCATTGACTGACCCAAACTAGCCGTGCAGACGGTGGTTCTCGTCGCACGATGCTGCGACAATGGATGGATGCGTCAGCCCCTCGACCCCACGCGATTGTTGATCAGCGCGGGCATTGCGCTCGGGCTCGTGCTCATCGCCTTCGGTTTTGCAAGCGGGATCACTGGCGAAGAGACTCGCGAGTTTCCGGAAGCAATCGAGCGCATGTCGCCGGCGGATGGCGACCGCGTGTTGCGTCAATCACAGATCATCATCGACTTCGCCGAGGGTTACGAAGCGTCGTTGAACATCGACGGTATCGAGATCCCCGTGACGCGACTCGACGAACTCAGTTCGTCGGGCGCACAGCCCGCCCCAGGTGCCCAAGTGGAACTGCCTGCGACGGCGGTCTTCGACCCAGGCAACAACGTGGTGAGTTTTCAGCCGCAGCCAGGCGCGCCGATCCCGTCATTCACGCAGGGTGAACATGTTGCGGTGGTGCGCTATTGGAAGATTCTCGAAGGCCCAGGCAAGTTCCGCATCTACCAGTGGCGGTTCATCACCGACTGATCGTCACGCGCTGCTGATTGACGCCAGTCAGCAGTCAGCAGGCGCGAACGGCGTCAGGGCAGTTGACCGGTTTCCAGCAGCCGCTCGAAGGCTTGCTCGTCGATCTGCGGCACACCGAGTTCGGTTGCCTTCTTTACCTTCGCCGCCCCAGGTTCGTTGCCGACCACCAGCGCAAAGGTCTTGGCGCTGACGCTGCTGGCGCTCCTGCCGCCACGATCCTTGATGGCACGCTGCGCTTCTTCACGACCAAATCGCTCGAGCGTACCGGTGACGACCACCGTCTTGCCGGCGAGCGTCGGCGGTGCATCGACCACGACCACGTTGTCGAACTGCACGCCACCCTTGCGCAGTTTGGTGATCAACGACTTGTGCTGTCTGCTCGCGAACCAGGTGGCAACCGAGTCGGCAATCACCCCACCAACACCGTCGATCGCCGACAATTCTTCGGCGCTTGCTTGCGCAATGGCGTCGAGTGAACCGAACCGCCGCGCCAACGACTCCGAGGCCGCCGGCCCGAGGTGCTTGATGCCGAGCGCGACGAGCAACTTCTCGAGCGGTCGACCGCGCGAACCATCGATCGACCTGAGCAAGTTGGCCGTCTGACCCTCGCCGAAACCCTGCGCGAGCAACACTTCTGCAGTCAGTGAGTAGACGTCGCCGACGTCTTCGATGACGCCGGCGTCACTGAGTTTGTAGACGGTCTTCTCGCCGAAGCCCTCGATGTCCATACCGACGCGCGAAGTGAAATGGATGATCTTCTGGTCGCGCTGGTGCGGGCACTCCGGTTCGACACAGCGTGTGTCGGCTTCGTCTTCTGCCTGCACCAACGTGGAGCGCAAGTCGCACGGGCACTTCGTCGGAAACTTCCACGGCTTGGAGTTCTTCGGTCGCAGCGCCAACACCGGCCCGACAACTTCGGGGATCACATCGCCGGCCTTGCGCACGATCACCGTGTCGCCGGGACGCACATCCTTCAGTTGCACCTGCTCGCGGTTGTGCAGCGTCGACATCGACACCGTGCTGCCGGCGACCACCACCGGCTCGAGCACCGCGAATGGCGTGGCGCGACCGGTGCGACCGATCGACACCATGATGTCACGCAGCAGAGTGGTGCGCTCTTCGGGCGGAAACTTGACGGCGATCGCCCAGCGCGGGGCCTTTGCGGTGTAGCCGAGTCGCTCGCGCTGCGCAAGGTCGTCGACCTTCACCACGATTCCGTCGATGATGTACGGCAGGTCGTTGCGATTCGTCTGCCACTTCGCACAGAACTGCACCACTTCGTCGAGCGAGTCGACGATGCGCACCTCCGGGTTGATGGGGAATCCGCCCGCGGCGAGAAAATCGAGCGTGTCGTGATGCGAGGTGAACGGTGGCGCGCCTTCCACTTCGCCGAGTTGGTACGCCCAGAACGACAACTCGCGAGTGGCAGTTACGGCCGGGTCCTTTTGACGCAGGCTTCCTGCACCCGCGTTACGCGGATTCGCAGGCACGGGTTGCGGCTTCTTGCCGGCCGCCACGCGCGCTTCGTTGTCGCGCATCTTCGTCGTACGCAGTCGCTCGAAGGCGGCCTTCGACATGTACACCTCGCCGCGCACCTCCAGCACACCGGGCGGCTGCGTGGGCAACGACTGTGCTCGCGATGACTGTGCTCGCGATGACTGTGCGCCCGACGCGTGTGCTCCACCAAGCGCACCCGGCACCTCATGAATCGTGCGCACGTTGGCAGTGACGTCTTCACCCACCTTGCCGTCGCCGCGCGTGGCCGCCTGTACGAGGACGCCGTTCTCATAGCGCAGGCTGAGGGCCAGACCGTCGATCTTCAGTTCGCACACGAAGCGCGTCGGCTCGCCACTCAGCCCTTTGGCGACTCGCTCACCCCACGCGCGCAACTCTGCTTCGTCCATCGCATTATCGAGGCTCGTCATCGGGATGCGGTGCGTTACTGGCGCGAACGTGGTGGTGACACCGACGCCAGGCACGTCGAGCAGCGACTGCTCGGGCTTGAGTTCGGGGTGATCGGTTTCGATCTGTCGCAGTTCGCGAACGAGTTCATCGAACTCGGCGTCGGAGATTTCCGGGTCGTCCACCCCGAAGTAGCGGTCGTTGTGATACGCGATGAGTTCGCGCAGTTCGGCGGCGCGGGCGGCAGCGCCCTTGCGTGATGGCACGCCTGAACTTTACCCGTCGGGCGCGCGCTGATTCGTAGGATTCCTGCGTGCACAACATCCTGCGTGGCGCGTGGCTCGTCGGGGCACTGCTGCCGGGCACGCTCGACGCGCCCGACGCATCGCTTCTCTCAGTGTGGGTCGTGTGGACGCTGTGGGCGCTCGTCGCCATCGGCGTGCTGGTGCCGCATCCGTTGTCGCTGACGGTGATTCGTTTCTTCGCCCCGCTCGTCTCGCTGCACGCCGCGTGGATGGCGGCGACCGGCGCCGCGGTGCAATGGAGTGCCATCGGCGGTGTCGTTGCCCTGATTGCGGTGAGCATCGCTGCCTTTCTTCCTGCCTATGGAGAAGTGCACGCGCAGGCCGCCGCCTACGGCCATGAGCGACGTCACTTGTTGCGACCGCCTGTCGCCGTGCTATTGCCCCTCGCCGTGCTGTGGTCGTTGGTTGCGGTGGCGGCCGGGTTCGCGGGGTACTCCGCATCGCTGGTCGTCGCCGGTGTCGCCGCAGCAGTCGGTGTCGTGGTTGGGGCCTTTGCGTTGCGACGCGCCCTCGTGTTGGCCCGCCGCTGGTTGGTATTCGTGCCCGCCGGTATCGCCGTGCACGACCCGCTCGTGTTGCGCGACACGTTCATGGCGCGCGGTCACGACGTGCGCGGGCTGCGCGTCGCCACCGACGACACCGAAGCCTTCGATGCGACATGCGTGACATGGGGCGAGACCCTCGAGTTACTGCTCGCTCACCCGCATGATGTGTCGCTCTCGCATTTTGGTGCGCGCATTAGTCGCACGCTCGATCGACTACATGTCACCGCACTGTTGGTGGCGCCGTCGCGACCGAGTCGCGCGCTCGCCGATCAGCACCCCGCTCGCTGATTCACGTCGCCTACTTGGCGCCCGCCTACTAGTCGGCGATGCCGCCGCCGAGCACCACGCGGTTGTCGATGTCGTACAGCACGACGCTTTGACCCGGGGCCGTGCGCCGCTGCGGCTTGCGCAGACGCACGACGAACGAGTCCCGCGACGACCCGCCGGCAACCACTTCTTCGAGCACGGCCTCGTGGGCTTCGCCATGCGCGCTCGTCTGCACCATCACCGTGCTGAGGAGTGGCGGCGGCTCATGGCTCCACGTCGCATGACCCACCTGAATCTCATCACGAGCCAGGCGGGCCTCGTCGCCGACCACCACCGTGCCCTGCTCGGCATCCACCTCGAGCACGAACTGTTTGGGTGCTCCGCCCGGCAGCCGCAAACCGCGTCGCTGGCCGATGGTGACGAGTTCAACCGCGTCGACTGCACCGAGTTCGTTGCCCGATTCATCCACCACCCGAGCCCGACGAAACGGGATGCGATGCCCGAGAAACGTCTCGCGCCCGCCGGTCTTGCTGATGAAACACACATCCTGGCTGTCGGGCTTGGCGGCGGTACGCAGGCCGAGCTCTCCGGCGCGCTCGCGCACCTGCGCCTTGGTGAGGTGCCCGACCGGATACAACGTGTACGCCAACTCGCGTTGATCGAGCATGTGCACGACATAACTCTGATCTTTCGCGGTGTCGGCCCCGCGCGCCACACGCCACACACCGCTTGGCTGTCGCTCGATGCGGGCATGATGACCGGTGGCCACCGCATCGAAGCCGAGCAACCGTGCGCGCTGCGACAGGCGGTCGAACTTGAGGTGCCTGTTGCACTCGATGCACGGGTTCGGTGTAGTGCCACGGCGGTGGGCATCCACGTACGGGGTCACCACTGCGTCGTTGAACTCCTCCGAGAAATTGAAGACGAGATGATCAATGCGCAACTGCTGTGCGACTCGTCGTGCGTCATCAACATCACTCACCGAGCAGCAACCGGTGTCGCTCTCACCGCCCCACAGACGCATGGTCACACCGACGACTTCGTGACCCTCGCGGCGCAGTTCCGCAGCGGCCACCGACGAGTCGACGCCGCCCGACATCGCGACCAGCACTTTCATGTCGACAAGGCTATTGCGGGCGGTGTGCGCGCAATCTCTGCACGCTGGCGACGATTACCTCAATCGCGCGGTCGACATCGGCTTGTGTCGTGGTGTGACCGAGGCTGAGGCGCAACGCACCCTTGGCAAGGCGCGGTTCGACACCCATCGCGCGCAGGACGTGCGACGGTTCCATCGCGCCACTCGCACATGCCGATGCGGCTGATGCACAGACGTTGGCTTCGTCGAGCAAGAAGAGCAGTGCTTCGCTCTCCACGCCGGCGATACAGAGGTGGGCGATGCCCGGCACGACAGCGCACGAGGCAGACGAGCCCCCGGTGTGCGACGCCGCCGGCACCGTTTCGACCACGTCCGGCAGTTGTGACGTGATGCCGTCGACGAGACTCTCCTTCAACGCGGCCACCCTTGCGGTCTCGGCGAAGCGCTGTGTCACCGTCGCGCACAACGCAGCCGCTGTCGCCACGATGCCCGCAACGTTGGTGGTGCCGCTACGACGATCGCGCTCTTGCCCGCCGCCCATGATGAGCGGCTCCAGCGTGATGCCGGTCTTCTGCACCATGATGCCCATACCCTTTGGCCCGCCGAACTTGTGCGCCGAGAGCGACACCACATCGGTAACGAGCACGATGTCGCGCAGGTCGAGCCAGCACGCGGCCTGCACTGCATCGCTGTGCAGAATCGCACCGGGCGCACTCGCCCGCACCACTCGCGCCACGTCTCGCATCGGGGTGACGCTGCCGACCTCGTTGTTCACCGCCATCACCGAAACCAGCGCAGCACGTTCGTGGCGCGCGAGGATGCCCGACAACGCTGCTTGCAGCTTGTCGAGGTCGATGACTCCACAACGATCCACGTCGACGACCTCTCCGCGCAGGTGCTCCACACAATGCAGCACCGCGTGATGTTCGGCGGCACTGCACACTGCGATTCCACCGTGACGACGCACCGCGCCGAACACTGCGGCGTTGTCCGCTTCCGTGCCACCGCTCGTGAACACGACCTCGCCGGGAGCGCACCCGAGCACCTCCGCCACGTCGTCGCGGGCCTCGTCGACCACTTGGCGGGCCGCGCGGGAGAACCGGTGGCTACCCGACGGGTTGGCGAACTGCTCGTCGAGATACGGGCGCATCGCCTCGATTGCCTCGCGCCGCATTGGCGCGGTGGCAGCGTGATCGAAGTACGCCAGCGTGGTGCGCGCAGAGGCCATTCCAGTTGAGACTACTTCGCATCAAGTGGTGGAGGTTCGTGCTCAACTTGTGGTGATGGTTGCCGAGCCCACCTACGGTGCGACGTTCGCTGATGTCTACGACGAGTGGTACGGCGAGAGCGATGATCTGCGTGCTGTCGCGTCGTTGCTTGGCGAAGGTCGGCCGCGGCGCGTGCTCGAGTTGGGGGTCGGCACCGGTCGTATCGCGCTTCCGCTTGCTCGTCACCTGCGCGAGACATCTCCGAACGCAGAAATCCTCGTGGTTGGCGTCGACGAATCGCCGGAGATGCTGGCACTGCTGGCGAGTCGCGACACAGGCGGTCTCGTGCGCAGAGTGCTGGGCGACATGGTGCTGAGTGACACTCTGCTCGACAACACGGCGTTCGACCAGCCCGCCGACATGTTCGACCTTGTCGTGGTTTCGTACAACACGCTGTTCAATCTCACGACTGCCAATCGTCAGGCGGCGTGCATCAAGAACGCTGCAGCGCGACTCGCCAACGACGGTCGACTGATCCTCGACTGTTGCATCATCGATCCGGATGCACCGGGCGAAGGTGAGTCGACAGAACAACGCGGCGACTGGACGCTGCACACGCGCAGCACGTTCGACCACGCGACCGGACGCGTCGCCGGCACGACGACGAGCCGCCACAAGGACGGTCGAGTCGTCGCCCGACCGTTCACCATCACCTACACCTCGCCGTATTCACTCGACGCGATGTGCGAATCGGCCGGGCTGCGACTGCACGCCCGCCACGCGTCGTGGCAACGAGCCGAATTCACCGACGACTCCGCGCGCCACGTGAGCGAGTATCGCGCGGCGCGCTGAGCAACTTCCGTAACGTACGGCCAGCAACTTTCGCAACGTACGCTGAACGGCAATGGCCGGCATTCGGGTGGCAGTCGACATCGCGGCGCCGGTTGCACGCGTGTGGCAGGTGGTCGAACCCGTCGAGCGTCACGTCGACTGGATGGCCGATGCCGAGTCGATCAGTTTCGTCACCGACCAAACGCGCGGTGTGGGCACCGCGTTCCTCTGCCGCACGAAGGTGGGGCCGATCCACCTCACCGACAAGATGCGCATCACTCGCTGGGAGCCGAATCGCGCGATGGGCGTGGAGCACACCGGCCTCGTCACCGGTAGTGGCGTGTTCACGCTCGAAGCGCTCACTCCCTCGTCGACGCGATTCGTGTGGGAAGAAGTGCTCAAGTTTCCGTGGTGGCTCGGCGGCCCGATTGGCGCCTTCGTCGGCGGCAAGGTCGTGTTGCGTGCAATCTGGCGCGGCAACCTGCGTCGGCTGGCCGCGCTGTGTGAAGTAACGCGCTAGGCGAACGCCCGCACGAGCGCGGTTGCCGCCATCGCTGCAACCACCACCACGATGAACGGCGCGCGGCGCCATACCGCGAACACCGCCACCACCAAACCCGCGGCGCGTGCGTCGATCACCACGTCTTGCGCCACGGTGAAGGTGTCCTTCACGACGAGTGCCGCCAAGAGACTCGCCGGAATGAGGGCGAGGCACCGCTCCAACGCGGCGGGCATCGTTCGCCCGCCGACGATCACGAAGCCGACGGCCTTCAACAGATAGGCGGTCACCGACAACGCACCGATCAGCCACCACAACTGCGAATCGGTGAGGTTCACGGTCGCACCCCGAACAGCACTCCGACGACGGCGACAAGAATCGCCACACCGACCGGCACGAACGGAGTGAGCGCCAAGCACACCACCGCACCCGTGAGCGCGGCCAGCCGACCACGTGATGTGCGCAAGTGGGCCGGCAACATCGCCAAGAACGCGGCGGGGAATGCGGCGTCGAAGCCGAGCGACTGGGTGTCCAACACCGAGCCGGCAAGAGCGCCGATCAGCGTGCCGAGATTCCACGTGACGAACAGCGACAGCGCCGTCACCCAAAAGGCGGTGTGGGCGAGACGATTGTCTGTCTGTGCGGTCGTCATCGCCGTGGTTTCGTCGATCACGAATTGCGCTGCCAACAATCGACGCGGCAACGAAAGTTGTCGTCTGTCGTTGTCGGCGGAAACTCGGCCGGCCAACGCCAGGCCGTACACAAAGTTGCGCACCGCGAGCAACGCTGCGCCGCCAAAGGCGGCACCAAGCGAACCACCCGCGCCGACCACGCTCATCGCCGAGAATTGCGAAGCCCCGGTGAACGTAAAGAACGACAGGGCGCAGGCCTGCCACACACTCGCCCCCGCCGACACCGCAGCGAGCCCGAACGACAGCGCGGTTACACCAACGGCTGCGCCGAGCGTGATGCTGGCATTCACTACCCGCTTGCGCTCGACGCCGTCAGCGCCGGTGGCAGCGTTGTTCGTAGTGCCCCTTGCTTTGGGGGCGCTCGCGTCGCTGTTCGGCGGCGTCACGCAGAGATTCCGCGCAACATTTCGTCGGCCGCCGACCACGGGTCGAGCGCACCCTTAATCACCTGTTGCTCCAGTGCATCCCACTTGGCCCCGCTGCACACTGCGCGGGCGCGCAGTTCGAGACGACGCTCCACGATCTCGCGCAACTCCTCGCGACGCCGCACTTCGCGCCGCTGCGACGTCTCACCATTTGCTTCACTCGCCGCACGATGGGCGCTGATTGCATCAACCAACTCGTTCACGCCCGCGCCAGTCGTCGCGATGGTTGCGGTCACGCTCGGCCGCCACTCCCCGACCACAAACTCGGTGAGGTCGAGCATCGCGTTCAGGTCGCGCCGCGTGCCTTCGACACCGTCGCGATCGGCCTTGTTGATCGCGAACACATCCGCAACCTCGAGTAGCCCCGCCTTGTTGGCCTGCACCGCATCACCCCAACCGGGGTTCACGACCACGACGGTGGTGTCGGCCTTGCCCGCGACTTCAACTTCGACTTGACCGACACCGACAGTTTCGACGAGCACCCAATCGTGACCCGTCGCGTCGAGCACGCGAATCGCCTCGCTCGTTGCCAACGCGAGTCCACCGAGGTGCCCGCGCGTCGCCATCGAACGGATGTACACCTTGTCGTCGTGGGTGTGATCCTGCATGCGTACGCGGTCACCGAGGATCGCCCCGCCCGTGTACGGCGACGACGGGTCGACGGCCAGCACGCCGACGCGTGCACCGCGCGTCCGCAGCGCACCGATGATTGCCGATGTCAGCGTGCTCTTGCCGGTGCCGGGCGCTCCGGTGATGCCAACGACGTAGGCACGACCTACGTGCGGGCTGGCGAGCCGCGCCACTTCGCGTGCTTCATCACCGCCGCGTTCGACGAACGACAGCAGTCGCGCGAGCGACCCGTGATCGCCTCTGCTCGCTGCTGCGAAGAGTTGTGTGGGGTCGTCGGAGCGAGTCGCCATAGTTCCGTGAGATTTAGACGGCGACGACTTCGGTGATACCATCCACGCGGTCGCGCATGATGCGCTCGATGCCGGCCTTCAACGTCTGGTCGCTGGCCGGACAGGTGCCACACGCACCGACGAGCGTGACCTTCACGACACCGGTCGACTCGTCGACATCCTGCAGCACGATGTCGCCACCGTCGGCTTGCAGCGCCGGACGAATCACCTCGATCGTCTCTTCAACTTGACTGCGGATTGACACTCTTCACCTCGTGCGGCTCGGCGCGAAGTTGCCGCGCGAACCCCTACTACGATAGGTGCGTGCTCGCACACCAAGGTGGTTGGGATGAAATCCTGCTCGTCGCCGGACCGATCGTCGTGATCGTGTTGTTGTTGTGGCGTGCCACCTCGCGTGTCAAGCGCGAATCACGTCAGCACCAAGACCGCTGAGCTTGCCGACGAGGTCGTCGTATCCACGGTCGATGTGGTGGATGTTGTGCACGACGGTTTCGCCGCTCGCAACGAGACCAGCGACCACGAGTGCCGCACCGGCGCGAATGTCGGGCACGTACACGTCGTTGCCGATGAGTTCGTACACCGGTCGCACGAGCGCCTTGTTGCCGTAGATCGCGATTGATGCACCGAGGCGGCGGAACTCTTCGATGTATTTGAAGCGCCCGGGGAACAGCGTCTCCGTCACGGTGCCTTCACCGCGGCTCACGCACAACATCGCGACGAGCAGCGGCTTGTAGTCGGTGGCGATGCCGGGATACGGTTCGGTGATCACGTCGACGGCGCGGAGGCGTTCGTGCGAGGTGACTCGCACGCCGTCGCGCTGCGGCGTGACGGCGACACCCATTCGCGCGTAGAGATTGAGCAGCGCTTCCATGTGCTCGGTGCGCGCCGAACGCACGGTGATGTCGCCACCCGCCATGGCAACGGCCGCCATGTACGTTGCTGCTTGCACGCGATCCGCCACCACGCTGTGCCGAGTGCCAGACAGAGAGCCGCGCTCGCAACCATGGATCACCAACCGCGACGTGCCGATGCCCTCGATGTCGCCACCCATCGCCACCAGCATGTTGCAGAGGTCTTGCACCTCGGGTTCGCGCGCCGCATTATCGATGACCGTCACACCGCGGGCATAGATTGCGGCCGTCAGCAGGTTCTCGGTGGCGCCGACGCTCGGCAGCGCCAACTCGATGTTGGTGCCCTTCAAACGGTCGGCGAACGCAAAGATGTCGTACAAACCCTCTTCCACAGTTGCGCCCAATTTCTGCAAGCCGGCGATGTGCAAGTCGATCGGGCGACCACCGAAGTCGTCGCCGCCCGGCCAATTGATGCGTGCCGAGCCGTAGTGCGTGAGCAGCGGCCCGAGCACGTTGATGCTGGCACGCATCTTGTCCAACCGTTCGAACGGCACTTCGGGCGTGATGTTGCCGTTGTTTGTGAGTTTCAGTTCGTGCGGGCCGAGCCACTCCGAAGAAACGCCGAGTGCCGCGAGCGTCTCGGCCATCTTGTGCACGTCGGTGATCGACGGCACGTTCGTAAGGACGAAGTCGCCTTCGGCGAGCAGCGTCGCCGCCATCAGCTTGAGCACAGAGTTCTTCGCGCCGGGTACCTGCACCGAACCCGAGAGCGGTGCACCGCGCCGCACAACGATGCGAGGGGACTCGTTTTTCACCACTCTCAGTATGCTCGCGCAGTGGCAACAGATGGTGAACGCCGAGTTCTCACCCTGTTGGCGATTGCGTCGATTCCGTTCGCGTATGTGAACACGCTGTTCACCCAAACGGTGTCGTTCGCGGCGGACGATTTCGGCCGCAGCGACTCGGCAATCGGTTTTGGTGCCGCGATCGTGCGCTGGGGCGTGCTCATCGTGCCGCCAATCGCACTCGTGGCCGACCGTGTCGGTAGACGGAAGGTGCTCGTGGCCGCCGCCTGGGGTGCGCCGGTGTTGGCCGCGCTCGGTGCACTGGCCCCGAGTTATGGGTGGCTCGTTGCATCACAAGCGGTGGCGCGACCCCTCGCGTTGGTGATCAACGTGATGATCCTCGTCATCCTCACCGAAGAAATGTCGAGTGAGTCGCGGGCCCGATCGCTCGGTTACGTCGCGATTGTGAGCAGCCTCGGTTCCGGTGCCGCAGTGGCGGCGTTGCCACTCGCCGACGTCGCGATGTCGGGCTGGCGGTTCTTGTACGTGCTCTCATTGTTGTGGCTGCCGGTTGCGTATGTATTGCAGCGCAACCTGCGCGAGACCGCGAGGTTTTCGCGGGTGCACGCAATCGCCGACGCGGCCCACACGGCGCGGATTTCTCCATCGCGATTCTGCACGCAAGTGGTTGCAGCGTTTCTCACCAGCGTGTTCGTGGGTTCGGCGAGCGTGTACCTCGTCAACTACCTGCGCGACGTGCGCAACTTCGACGCGCTCGGCGTGAGCTTCTTCACCCTCGGCACGGCGCTGCCCGCCGGTGTCGGACTCATCATCGGCGGACGACTGGCCGACCGGCGTGGGCGCAGAATTGCGGGGTCGGCAGCACTCGCACTCGGGTCGCTGCTCGTCGCCGCCTCGTATTCGGCAAGCGGCGTAACGATGTGGTGTGCGGAGATGCTCGGTGGAATCTGCCTCGGTATCGCCTACCCCGCACTCGGTGTGTATCGCGGCGAGATGTTTCCGACTGCGCACCGTGGCGGCGGTGCGGCAACGGTGACGGCGAGCAACTTGATCGGGGGCAGCGTGGGCCTGATTGCCGCCGGACAATTGCTCGACGCCGGCTGGAGTTACGGTCGCGTGATGGCGACGCTGGCGCTTGCGCCGCTCGTTGTGTCGGTACTCGTGCTCGCGAGATTTCCGGAGACCGCGCACCGCGAATTGGAAGAGATCAGTCCGGACGACGGCGGCGCCTGAGCACGCGCGCGGCGCGCGACTTCGCCGACGGGCGCGACGCGTCATTCGACTTCGGCGTCGGGCGTGCTCCGGACCTGCCACCCTTGGCGGGTTTCGTCTCCGCCGATTTCTCCACCGGCAGCAGGCTCACTTCGATGCTGCGCCGCCCCGGGTTGAAGCCGCTCACCGTGAGCGCAAGTTGTTCGCCTATCTTCACGTGCTCGCGCGGAGTGCGTGGTGCCGGTGACTTCATCAGCCGCAGCGGCAGGTACCCCGCCACCTCGCCGACGCGCACGTAGACGCCGTGCGACGCAAACGATTCGACGGTGCCCTTCACCTTGGCGCCGATGCCGTACTTGACGGCGAATGCTTCGTAGATTTCGGGTGAGTTGACCGCCGATGGTACGGCGGTCCCGCCTTTCGGCAGCGCTCGAGCCGGCGGGCGCGACGGTCGCGGAATCGGCGCGGTCTTGTTCGGCACCCCGCGACGCGGTGCCGAGTCGGTCTTCGCCCGCACGGGCAAGCGATCGACGAACACCCAGCCCACGTGCGGCACGGGTTTGCCGCCCATCAAACGACCGGCGTCAAACAGCCACTGGTAGTGATCGTGGAACTCCTGGAAACTGTCGTTCGACAGCACGGTTGCATGCACCTTGTCGGCGATCATCAACACGAAGCCATCACCGCGCCCGACGGCGCCCGCGGGTGGCGTGACGATCTCACCGTTGGCGATCGCCTCAGAAAACTCACTCGCCTCCTTCTTGTCGATGCGATGACCGAAACTCGCATCCACCACCACGGTGACCTGCGCCTTGGGGAACTCCTTCATGAGCGCAAGCACGGCCTCGTTGAGTTGCTTGAGACTCGGCGTACTGCGACCCTCGGTGGCGAAGTTGCTGCCGTCAACGATCACATGGGTCGGTACCGATCGGGCGTCGACCCTCGACCTTGGGGCTACCACGCGGCGAAGGTCGCGTTCATCAAGTCGGCGAGCTCTTGGTCATGCACGGCTTTCGAGCCTGTCGCCGGGCTGCCCGAACCAATCCGCGTCACGTTGCGCAAGTCATAACCGCGATCCTTCAGACGCCAGATGCGATGCTCGACGAAATTCCAGGCACCCATGTTGTCGGGTTCTTCCTGCAACCACAAGACTTCCTTGGCGTTCGGATACTTCGCCAAGACGTCGTTGATCTGCGCACCGGGGAATGGATACAACTGCTCGACTCGTACAACTGCAACCGCAGCGCCACGCTTGGTGCGCTCGCTCATCGCATCCCACGCCACCTTGCCCGTGCACAACACCACACGTCGCACGGCGCCACGATCGGTGACGAACGGGTCGTCGAGCACTTCCTCGAATGATCCCGCCGTCAGCTCCTCGATCCTTGAGCGGCTCTCCTTCATGCGCAACGGTTGCTTCGGTGTCATCACGACGAGCGGCTTGCGCACATCGCGGCGCACCTGACGACGCAACATGTGGAAGTACTGGCGCGACGTGGTGGGGTACGCCACCTGGATGTTGTCGTCGGCACACAACTGCAGGAAGCGCTCGAGGCGTGCCGACGAGTGCTCGGGGCCCTGACCCTCGAGACCGTGCGGCAACAACATCACCAACGAGTTCTGCTGACCCCACTTGTCTTCGGCCGCCACGATGTACTGGTCGATGACGATCTGCGCACCGTTGACGAAGTCGCCGAACTGCGCCTCCCACAACACGAGCGCAGCCGGGTTCGCATGCGCATAACCGTATTCAAAACCGAGTGCCGCATATTCCGAGAGCAACGAGTCGTAGACCCAGAAGCGCCCCGCACCTGAGCCGAGGTTGGCGAGCGGTGCGTACTTCGCCTCATTCACGTTGTCTACGAGCACGGCGTGGCGCTGGCTGAACGTGCCGCGTCGGCAGTCTTCGCCGGCGAGTCGCACCGGGGTGCCCTCCAACACGAGCGAACCGAACGCCAGCGCCTCGGCAGTTGCCCAATCAACTGCACCGTCACGTTCGTACATCGTGGTGCGACCTTCAAACTGACGCAGCAACTTCGGATGCACCGTGAACTCGTCGGGATAACGGTTCATCGCCGCAAACACGCGGTCGAGCACTGCGCGCTCGACACCCGTCATGACGTGCGGCCGCACGCCCGCTGGTTTCGGCGGCAGCGACACCTTCGGCACCGCACCGGCATTCGCGCGGGTGTCGTCGAGCGCGGTCTGCAACTTGGCTTGGTAATCGGCCAGCACACGCTCGGCATCCTCGGGGCTGACGGTGCCACGCTTGACGAGCGTCTCGAGATACAACTTGCGCACGCTCGCGCGCTCGGCAATCGCCTTGTACATGAGGGGCTGGGTGTAACTCGGGTCGTCGCCCTCGTTGTGACCGTGACGGCGGTAGCACACCATGTCGATCACGACGTCTTTGTGGAACGCCTGTCGGTAATCGAACGCCATCTTCGCCACGCGCACGCAGGCCTCGGGGTCGTCGCCATTCACGTGGAAGATCGGTGCGCCGACCGACTTCGCGACGTCGGTGCAGTACTGCGACGAGCGCGCGTATTCCGGCGACGTGGTGAAGCCGATCTGGTTGTTGATGACGAGATGCACGGTGCCGCCGACGCGGTAGCCGCTCGTGTCGCTCATCGCTAGACACTCGGCGACCACACCTTGTCCGGCGAATGCCGCATCGCCGTGAATGAGTAGGGGCAACACGCTGAATGCGCCCGCCGGTTCGATCTGGTCTTGCATCGCGCGCACCGTGCCGAGCACGATCGGGTCGACGGCTTCCAAGTGGCTGGGGTTCGACGCAAGTTCGACCGGCAACAGCGCCCCACTGCGCGCCCGGAACTTGCCGTTGGCGCCGAGGTGATACTTCACGTCGCCCGAACCCTGCACGGCGTACGGGTCGACATGCCCTTCGAATTCTCCGAAGAGATGTTCGAGGCCCATGCCCACCACGTTGGCGAGCACGTTCAAGCGGCCGCGGTGCGCCATGCCGATCACTGCACCGTCGAGCCCCGTGTCGGCCGCCAGGTTGAGGATCATGTCGAGGATCGGGATCACCGACTCCGCACCCTCGAGTCCGAAACGTTTGGTGCCGACGTACTTGGTGGCCAGGAAGCGCTCGAAGGCTTCGGCGGCGTTCAAGCGCTCGAGAATGACGAGTGGGTCCGGCACGAATACTTCGACACCGTGCCCCTCGACGCGTTCTTGCACCCAGTGCTGTTCGTCGGTGTGCTGGATGTGCATGTACTCGACGCCGATCGTGCGACAGTACGCGTCGCGCAGCACACCGAGCAGCGACCCGAGCGTCGAGCTCTGCACACCGCCGACACCACCAGTGGCGAACTCACGGTCGAGGTCCCAGATCGTGAGGCCGTAGGTGAGCGGGTCGAGTTCGCGCGGCATGCGCGGTGCCTTCCACCGCAGCGGATCAAGATCGGCGATCAAGTGGCCGCGCACGCGGTGCACGCGAATGAGTGTGGCCACTTGCATCTGTTTGTGCGCCTGCGGGTCGGCGCCCTCGAGATCGTTGGTGTCTTGGCGCCACTTCACCGACTCATACGGCACACCGATGCTGCGGAAGATCTCGCCATAAAAACCGTGCTCGCCGAGCAGCAGTTCGTTCACGTATTTGAGGAAGAGACCACTCTCGGCGCCTTGGATGATGCGGTGGTCGTACGTGCTCGTGATGGTGACCACCTTCGACACGCCAAGTTGCACGAGCGCCCGCTCATCGCTGCCCTGAAATTCCGCCGGGTAGTCGATTGAACCGACGCCGACGATGACTCCCTGGCCGACCATCAGGCGCGGCACGCTCTGGTTGGTGCCGATCGTGCCGGGGTTGGTGATGCTCACGTTGGCACCCTGGAAGTCGTCGACCGTGAGTTTGTTCGTGCGCACCTTGCGGATGAGTTCTTCATAGGCCAGCACGAAGCCCATGAAGTCGAGCGTGTCGGCGCCCTTCAACACGGGCACCACGAGCGTGCGCTGGCCGTTGCCCTTGTCGACATCGACCGCCAGACCAACGTTCACGTTGGTGTGGCGTTGAAGTTGCGGCTTACCGTCGGCGTCGACGACATAGACGTTCTTCATGTTCGGCACGGCGTCGACGATTGCGCGCACGACTGCGTACCCGATGAGGTGCGTAAAACTGATCTTTGACTTGCCGGTGCGTGCGCGGTAGCCGTTGATCACGCGACGGTTGACTTCGAGCAATTTCGCTGGCATCTGGCGCATGCTCGTTGCAGTGGGCACGCTGAGGCTGCGATCCATATTTGCCACGATTGCCGCACCGACGCCACGTATCGGCTCGGGCTCACTCGGCGGCGTGAGCACCGCCGGCGGTGTGGGCTGAGACACCGTCACGCTCGTTGGTCGCGACTGCGGAAACGTGTCGTCGGTGCTGCGCGCGGTCTTTACCACCGCGTTCGGGACGTTGGCAGGCGACGGCGCAATGCTGCTCGGGGTGAAATCGCTGAACAACTCCCGCCACTCTGGGCCGACCGCGGCCGGGTTGTCGCGGTAGCGCTCGTACATTTCTTCGACGAGCCAGGAGTTGGTGCCGAAATCGTCGCCCGATACGGCTGGCGGCGTGTTCGTAGGCGAACTCACGGCTCAAGCGTACTTATTGCAGCACCCGCCGATTCGACGACGGGGCTGTTGACGAGTGGACGCGACTCAGGCGAGCATGAACTCCGAGAGCAGCCAGAGGAAGAGCCACAGGATGCCGCTCGTGATCATCGCGTTCTTGTGCGACTCGTAAGGCCACAGCAACTTGTTGGTTGCCGCCGTGCCACCCAGTTTTCCGAGAGCGTTCAACTGGAAGATCGCGCCGATGACGACGGCGATGATCGTGTAATTCACCGCATTCTGTGTCGTCGCGTTGCCATAGGCCGAACCATAAAAGTGGGCTGAGCCGACCATGAACCACAACATCGAGACCGAGAAGATCAGGTTCTGTCGCGATGCAAGTAGTGCGCGACGACCTGCAGCCGCAGCGTTGGGGTCGGGCTGCCCGCCACCGAGCACGTTCACCGCGTTGGCCAGCACCACTTTCTGGTTCTTCCAGATGACCATCCACACGTTGGCGGCCATCGTGATCGCATAAATCATGCCGACGGTGATCGCCGCGTCATGACCGATGCCGGCAGTGGAGAGCTTGCCGTAGAAGTTGCTCCAGTAGTCGGGTTGCCCGGTGATGAGGATGCCGGTGCCGAGCGTGGCGATTGCCGCCCAGCGGAACCACCAGAGCGCGCGGCGGGCCAGTTTGTCGAGCGTGATGTTGCGGGCCTTCGCCTCGTCACCGTACGACGCGAGAGCGGGCACCTGCACGAGGTTGAAGTAGTAGAGCAAACCGATCCACGCGATGCCCACGAGCACATGCAGATACCGCATGAAGAAGTTGAGGAAGTAGTCGCCTGAGAAGAGTTCCACCGAGGGCCTCCGTGTAGTGAGTGATTGCGAGTAAGTGACTTGCCTGTCGAGCAACGGACGTCGCTCGCTCATAGAAGGTAGTGGAAACTAGGTTGTACGGCTGTGACTGCCGAATTCATCTACACCTGCTACAAACTGGGCCGCTTCTATCCGCCCGACCGCCAGGTGCTGGCCGACATCTCGCTCTCGTTTTATCCGGGGGCAAAGATCGGCGTGCTCGGCAGCAACGGCAGCGGCAAGTCGAGCCTGCTCAAGATCATGGCGGGTTTGGATGACGGATACTCCGGCGAGGCACGCCTCACGCCGGGCTTCAGTGTCGGCATGCTCGCCCAAGAACCACAACTCGACGCCGCGAAGGATGTGCTCGGCAACGTGATGGATGGCGTCGCGCCGACTCGCGACCTGCTCGCTGAATACGAGAAGGTCACCGCGATGTGGGGCGAGCCCGACGCCGACTTCGAGAAGGTTGGCGCCCGCCAAGCCGAGCTCGAAGCCAAGATCGCCGCGGCCGACGCGTGGAGTCTCGAGCGCAACGTGGAGATCGCAATGGATGCGTTGCGCTGCCCACCGAACGATGCCGGCGTCACCACGTTGTCGGGTGGCGAGCGTCGCCGCGTTGCCTTGTGTCGCTTGTTGTTGTCGCGCCCCGATCTGCTTCTGCTCGATGAGCCCACCAACCATCTCGACGCCGAGAGCGTGGACTGGCTCGAGCGTTTCTTGCAGGAGTACGGCGGGACCGTGATTGCCATCACCCACGACCGGTACTTCCTCGACAACGTCGCCAAGTGGATTCTCGAACTCGATCGCGGTCGCGGCATCCCGTTCAGCGGCAACTACTCCAGTTGGCTCGAACAAAAACAAGAGCGCCTCGCCCAAGAAGAGAAGTCGAACGATGTTCGCCGTCGCACGTTGCAGCGCGAACTGGAGTGGGTGCGCATGGCGCCAAAGGCCCGCCAAGCAAAGGGCAAGGCTCGTCTCGCCGCGTACGAGAAGTTGCATGCGGAAGCGCAAGCAGCCGAGCGCGGTCCCGACAAGTTGGAGATCACGATCCCGGCCGGCAAGCGCTTGGGCGACACGGTGATCAAGGTGGAGAATCTCGACAAGGGCTACGGCGATCGTCTGTTGATCGAGAACCTGAGTTTCTCGCTACCGCCGGCCGGCATCGTCGGCATCATCGGCGCCAACGGCGCGGGCAAGACGACGCTGTTTCGCATGCTGACCGGACAAGAGCAACCCGACTCCGGCACCGTCACGTTGGGCGACACGGTGCAACTCAGTTACGTCGACCAGAGTCGCGACTCGCTCAACGCCGAGAACTCGGTTTACGAAGAGATCACCGGTGGCGTTGACACGCTGAAGATCGGCGGTCGCGAAGTTCACGGTCGCGCGTATGTCGCGAGTTTCAACTTCAAGGGCAGCGACCAACAAAAGATGGTCGGCGAACTCTCCGGCGGCGAACGCAACCGTGTGCACCTCGCCAAGTTGTTGAAGAGCGGCGGCAACGTGTTGTTGCTCGACGAACCCACCAACGACCTCGACGTCGACACGCTGCGTGCGCTCGAGGCGGCGCTCGAAGCCTTCCCCGGTTGCGCGGTGGTCATCAGCCACGACCGCTGGTTCCTCGACCGCATCGCCACGCACGTGCTGGCGTTCGAAGGCAACAGCCAGGTGCGTTGGTTCGAGGGCAACTTCCAGGACTACGAAGCGTGGCGTCGCAAGGAACTCGGCGTCGATGCCGAGCAACCCAGGCGTCTGCGCTACAAGCCGCTCGTTCGCAAATGAGCAACATGTTCGCGGTCCGTGTCATTCGTGCGGTGTGCACGCTGTGCTTCGTCGGCGGCATCGCGGGGATGATTGTCGCCTCGCTCGCCGACAACAACGTCAATGCCGTGCTCACCGCCGGCATCATCAGTGCGATTGCGGCGATCGTGTTGCTTGCGGTGAGCACCGTCGTAGCGCAGCGCCGCCTGGTGGAGTTCGACGATGCCGACGCGGAGATTCTCGAGCACGGCATCCGGCGACTTACCGACGCCGGCGCCGAGGAATCTGCCGTTCGCGAGGTGGTGCGTCGCGCGATCGATCTCGGTCGGCGCACCAAATGAGCGACGCCGAACTCGCCACTCGACTCGCACGCGAGACCGGCGAACGACTACTCGAGTTGCGCGAACGCATGCTGCGTGAGGACGCGTCGCCGTGGTACCTGATGGATGCCGGCGACGCACTCGCCCATCGCTTCATCGTCGACACGCTGCACCGCGAACGGCCAAGCGATGCGATTCTCTCCGAAGAAGGCGCCGATGATCCGCGTCGCTTGTCGGCCGATCGTGTGTGGATCGTCGACCCGCTCGACGGCACGTCGGAATTCGGCGAAGGCGACCGGGACGATTGGGCGGTGCACATCGCGCTGTGGGAACGCCGGGCTGGTCAGCACGGCACGGGCGCACTCGCTGTCGGCGCACGTGGCGAACTCACCGCGGCAGCGGTCGGTCTGCCCGGCCTCGGGCTCACCCTCTCGACGAATCCGCCACCCGTCGCACCGCCCAAGGCTGACCGCACGCCGCTCATGGTGGTGTCGCGTTCGCGCACACCGGCCGTCGCCGCGTTCGTCGCGCGCGAGTTGGGCTACGACGGTGTGCGACTCGGTTCGGCCGGCGCCAAGACCATGGCGGTGGTGCTCGGCAACGCCGACATCTATCTGCATGCCGGCGGTCAGTATCAGTGGGATTCCGCCGCACCGATCGCCGTGGCGCGCGCGGCCGGGCTGCACACCAGTCGTCTCGACGGCAGCCCGCTCTTCTACAACGAACGCGATACATGGCTGCCCGATTTGCTCGTGTGCCAGCCGCATCTGGCCGACGACGTCCTGCGGGCAGTGCGCAACTTCACAGCCCAATAACTCGCTCGGCGCGACCGGCAGGGGTGGTTCATCGGCAGACTGCGAGGGTGGAAAACGTCGTCACCCCGTCGCGCAACGATGCGCCGACGGTGTTGGCGCCATCCGACCGTGAGTGGGCTGCGTTCAGCGCAACACCGCCGTGGGTGCTGCAGAGAGACGAGATTCGTTGGCGCGGTCTCGTCGAAGGAATTCGCGCACAGGCCCGCACCGAACTTCCGTCGCTCATGACTGCACCACGCGTGCCGCCGCTGGCACGACTCATCGCCGTGGTGTTCCGACTCGGGCTTGCGCTCGGCCCGTGGTGGTGGAAGCGTCGTCGTAACAAGTACGCCTCCCCCGAGGCCTCGCGTGCCGACCTGTCGTTGCGCATGCGTCGCGCCATCGAGCGTCTCGGCTCGACCTACATCAAGCTGGCGCAGATCATCTCGAGTGGCGAAGGGCTCTTCCCCGCCGAGCTCGTCGAAGAGTTCAAGCGCTGTCGCGATCAGGTGCCGGCCGAGTCGTTCGCCGACGTTCGTCGCGTGGTGGAAGAAGATCTCGGCGCGCGCATCGAAGACGTGTTCACGTCGTTCAAAACGTCACCGATTGCCGCTGCGTCGATTGCGCAGGTACACGCCGCAGTGCTGCGCACCGGCGAGTCGGTCGTGGTGAAGGTGCAACGACCGCAAGTCGGCACGTTCGTGCGCAAAGACCTGAAGGTTATGGCGTGGCTCGCGCCGTTCTTGGTCGGCCGCATCAAGATTGCAGCACTCGCCAACCCGCCGGCGCTCGTCGAGTTGTTCGCCGAGACGATCGTCGAAGAACTCGACTTCCGCCTCGAAGCGGCGAACATGTTGGATATCGCCAGCATCCTCGCCGACTTGAAGCAGGACGGCTACGTCATCCCACGACCCCACCCCGAACTGGTGACGCGCCGCATCATCGTGATGGAACGTCTCGAAGGGTTCAAGTTCGATGACGTCGTCGGCATGAAGGATGCCGGCATCGACACCGACGCGGTGATCCGCACCGGGATGGTGGCGTTCATGGAAGGTGCGTTGCTGTACGGCGTGTTCCACGGCGACCTGCACGGCGGCAACTTGTTCGTGATGGCCGACGGCCGCACTGCGCTGCTCGATTTCGGCATCGTCGGGCGACTGAGCGGCAACCGTCGCATGGCGTTCTTGCGATTGATGCTGTCGGCGACCACCAACGATGTGAAGGGGCAGATCACTTCGCTGCGCGACCTCGGCGCGCTCCCGATGGACACCGACATCGATGCCGTGATCAAGGACCTGCGTCTCGACCAACCGACCATCGACCCCACGACGCTTTCGGGTGAAGAACTCGTGAAGGAAGTGCAGCGTGTGGTGAAGGCGATGCTCGCCTACGGCGCGCGCATGCCGAAGGAGTTGATGCTCTACGTAAAGAACATGGTGTTTCTCGATGGGGCCATCGCGCGGCTCGCGCCAGACCTCGACTTGCTCGGTGAGATTGCGCAGATCTCGATGCTGTTCGCCCAGCGTCACGGTGAGCGACTCGGTCGCGACCTCGGCATCGACCACACGCAAGTGGAGATCAACTTGGACAGCGTGAAGGCCGGTCTCGGTGTCGGCAGCGACGTGAATCGCATGACATATCGGGACCTGCAGAAGCGCCGCGACCTCATCCAAAGGCGCATGCGCGACCACGTCGCCCGCTGACGCCGTACCGACTTTCGGCGCACTTGCCCTTCTTTGCCAGACTTGGCTGAATGCGTCTCGTCGTTGCTCGCTGCACGGTGCACTATGCGGGCCGACTCGAGGCGTCGCTGCCCGCGGCCGTGCGTCTCATCATGGTGAAGGCCGACGGCTGCGTTGCGATTCACGCTGACGGTGGTGCGTACAAGCCGCTCAACTGGATGAACGCTCCGAATGAACTGAAGGAATTTCCTGATCGATGGGAGATCACCAACCCAAAAGGCGAGAAGCTAACCATCACGCTGCTCGAGGTGTTGAGCGACTCGTCCCACGACCTCGGCGACGACCCCGGTTCATCGAAGGACGGCGTCGAAGCACACCTACAAGAACTGCTCGCCGCCGACCCGACCGTCATCGAGGATGGTCTCGTGCTCATCTCGCGCGAGTACCCGACCGCAATCGGGCCGGTCGATTTGTTGTGTCGCGCGAGTGACGGCACCACCGTGGCAATCGAAGTGAAGCGCCGCGGCGAGATCGATGGTGTCGAGCAACTCGGCCGGTATCTCGAGTACCTGCGCGCCGACTCGTCGCTTGGCATCTTGCGCGGTGTGTTCGTCGCCCAGTCGATCAAGCCGCAGGCACGCACCCTCGCCGAGACACGCGGACTCGCGTGGAAGGAAGTCGACTACGACGAGTTGCGTGGCAAGCGCGTGGATGAACTGAGGCTGTTCTGAGTACCGTGCGCGACTTCCGCCCTGCCGACTTCGACGAAGTGCTGCGCATGAACAACGAGAACGACCCTGCGGTGTCGTGGCTGGAGCGCGAAGAACTCGAGTCTGACCTGCTCGTCGCCAAGCACGCGCTCGTCGTGGGTGACGACGACGTGAAGGGTTTCTGCGTCACGTTCGAGAGTGGGCTGACGCGAGACCTCGGTGTCAACTACAGGTGGTTCACCGAGCGCTACCCCGACTTTGTTTACCTCGATCGCGTAGTGATTGATACTCCGTATCGTTCACAGCAACTGGGTGAGGCGCTGTATCGCGAAGTTGAGCGCCGCATGCTGGAGGATGGCAAGACTTCACTCTTCACGTGCGAAGTGAACCTGCGTCCACGCAACGACGGGTCGTTACGCTTCCACAGCCGACTCGGCTTCGAACAAGTTGGCGAGCAGGAATCAAAACCCGGTCTCGTCGTTGCAATGCTCGCCAAACGCCTGCGCTGAAGCCTCGTTGTCACCCTGTGCTGAGAGTCAGCACACCACGCGGCTACGAGCACGTCGCGGGAGCCGCGACTATTTCTTCTGCGGTTGCGGCCAACTGCCGGGGCGGCCGTCGATGCCGGAGTTGGCGCGGGCCTTGCCAAGCAACTCCTCGACGATCGGCCCGAGACGAGTCGGGTCGTCGACCGGTGAGTGGGAAGGTCCACGCACCCAACCCTCGGCGATCGCGAACCCACGGCCGCTCGCTTCGAACACCCGACCAGTGACACCCTTGCTCTCTGCCGAGGCGAGCCACGTCACGATCGGTGCGATCCAACGCGGCGACTGTGCTTCGCGCTCCTCATCGGTGGGTGGTGTTGGCTGCAGGTTTTCGGTCATACGCGTGAGCGCGACTGGCGCAACCGCGTTGACGGTGACGCCGTATCGCGCCAGCTCGAGTGCAGTGATCACGGTGAACGCCGCGATGCCTGCCTTCGCCGCGCCGTAGTTGGCCTGACCGATGTTGCCGTAGATGCCCGACACCGACGTGGTGTTGATGATGCGACCGTCGACCGACTTGCCGGCCTTCGATTGGTCGCGCCAGTACGCGGCGGCGAAATGCGCCGGCGCGAAGGTTCCCTTCAGGTGCACCTTGATGACGGCGTCCCACTCGGCTTCGCTCATGTTCGCCATCATGCGGTCACGCAGGATGCCGGCGTTGTTCACCACGCCGTGCAGGTCACCGAACGTATCGACGGCGGCCTTAATCAACCGCTCTGCACCCTCGAACGACGCGATGTCATCGCTGTTGGCGATCGCCTTGCCGCCGAGCGCCTCGATCTCCTTCAGCACTTGATTGGCGGGCGATGCATCGCCACCGCTCCCGTCGACGCTGGCACCGAGGTCGTTCACCACGACGTGCGCACCGTGGCGCGCGAGGCTGAGCGCGTGCTCGCGACCGATACCGCGACCTGCACCCGTGACGACTACCACTCGCCCTTCGCACAACTTGGCCATGACCACGACTCCTTCCCGACGCTTTCGTCGGACGTCTGACGCTTTCGCAATCTAGCCTTTGCGTGCGTGACCAGTCGCAGTGACGTGCTCGTGGTGGGCGCCGGGCCCGCCGGAATCGCGGCGGCGCTCACGGCCCATCGTGCGGGCTTGAGCGTGCGCGTCATCGACAAGGCCACGTTCCCCCGCGACAAGTGTTGTGGCGACGGCTTGACCACCGGTGCCCTGCGCCTGCTCGACCAACTCGGGCTGCGCCCCGAGACCGTCGCCAGTTGGAAGACCTGCCGCGATGTGACGCTGCGCTCGCCTTCCGGGCGGGAGGTGCACCTGCAACTGCCCGACAACGGCCAGTTTGCCGCAATCGCATCGCGACTCGATCTCGATGCAGCACTCGTCGCACATGCCCGCAGCAGCGGCGTGGAGATTCGCGAAGGCGTCACGTTCGTGAACATCGAGCCCAAGAGCGATGGAACCCGCGGCAACGAACCGGGAGCCGGTCATCGCATCGCTACATCGGACGGTGACTTCGCAGCGCGAATCGTCATCGCCGCCGACGGCATGTGGTCGCCGATTCGCAAGGCGCTGCAACCCGACCGGGTTCCGTATCTCGGCGAGTGGCACGCCTTGCGCCAATATGCCACCAACGTGACGGGGCCGGCGAGCGAACGGCTCTTCGTGTGGTTCGAGCCCGAACTGTTGCCCGGCTATGCGTGGTCGTTTCCGCTTGCCGCCGGGCGAGCCAACCTGGGTTTCGGCATTCTGCGTGGTGCGTCGCAGAAGGTCGGCGACATGAAGCAACTGTGGACGGACGTGCTCGCGCGCGACCACGTGCGCGCTGCGCTCGGTGACGCTGCAACAATCGACGACAAGGTGAGCGCTTGGCCCATCCCCGCGCGTGTCACATCAGCGACGCTGAACATCGGCAACGTGCTCTTCGTCGGCGATGCGGCGTGCGCCACCGACGTGCTGACGGGCGAAGGGATCGGCCAGGCGCTGCTATCGGGCATGCTCGCCGGCGAAGCAGCCACGCAGACGAACCCTGGTCGCACCTATCAGCGGGCGATGCGTCGCGAGTTCTTCGCCGACCATCGCATGTCGAGTGTGCTCGGGCGCGTGGTGGGCAACGAAAGGCTGGCGCGCGGTGCTCTGCGCATCATCGACAACGGCGACTGGCGAAAGGACAAGTTCGTGCGCTGGATGTTCGAGGACGAGCCACGGGCCATCGCACTGACTCCGCGGCGGTGGCATCGCGGCTTGCTCTCGTCGCGCGGCGCCTTCGCGAAGTAATCTCGCCAGCATGCGGACGCGACTGACGGAGATGTTCGGCATCGAGTATCCGGTGATGCTCGCCGGCATGGGTGGCGTGTCGTATCACGAACTCGTCGCCGCCGTCAGCGAAGCGGGCGGCATCGGCACGCTCGGCGCCTCGACGATGCGCGACCATGAACTGCCCGAAGAAATGCGTCTCGTCCGCGAACGCACGAAGAAACCTTTCGGTGTCGACTTGCTGACGGCACTACCCGACCAGGTGGACAAGGGCATCAAGACCGTCATCGATGGTGGTGCGTCGATCTTCGTCGCCGGTCTCGGCGTGCCCCGCGAGGTGATTGATCTCCTGCACAAGAACAACGTGCTCGTCGGTTCGATGTGCGGCAAGGTGAAGCACGCCGTAGCCGCGGTTGCAAGTGGATGCGACTTCGTCGTCGCCCAAGGCACCGAAGCAGGGGGCCATACCGGCACCGTCGCCACGATGGCACTCGTGCCGCAAGTGGTCGACGCCGTCGGCGAGAAGGTTCCGGTCGTCGCCGCCGGGGGCTTGTACGACGGTCGTGGGCTCGCCGCCGCGCTGGCACTCGGCGCCGACGGCGTGTGGATTGGCACGCGTTTCATTGCCACACCGGAAGCGCGCGCGGTGAACGGATACAAGGACATGCTGCTTGCCACTGGCGAAGACGGCACCACGATCTCGCGCGCCTACACCGGCAAGACATGCCGCGTCGTTGCCAACGAGTGGACTCGCCACTACGAGAAGAACCCCGCGGATCTGAAGCCGTTCCCGCAACAAGCGATTGCGTCGATGCAAGCCGGCGTCAACCATCTCGGTTACCCGACCGGCACGGAGGTCGACACCGCGCGCGAGTTCTACCCCGCCGGTCAGGGTGTCGGCGCGATCAACGAACTCGTGCCGGCAGCAGAACTCGTTCGCCGCATCGTGCATGAAGCAGAGACGGTGCTGAAGCGCATCGGCAAGCTACCGGCACGCTGATCGCGGACAGTCGCCCGCATGGCCAACGTACTGCGTACGAACCGCGACCTGCGCCTTCTCTTCATCGCCCAGAACTTGTCGTTCATGGGCGATTGGTTCACGTTCATCGCACTCGCCGGATTGGTGCAAGACGTCACCGACTCAGCGCTGCTCGTCTCTTTGTTGCTCGTCGCGTTTTCGTTGCCGTCGTTTCTCGCCTCACCGATTGGTGGGCCCGTTGCCGACCGCTACGACCGCCGCACCGTGCTGATCATCGTCTCGTTCGCGCAAGCAGTGGCTGCCTGCGGATTCCTCTTCATCGGTGACTCGCGCATCTGGTTGGCGTTCGTATCTCAGGGCGTGATAGCGGCATTCGCCGCATTCGTACGACCGGCAGTCGAAGCCGCGGTACCGAATCTGGCGCGTTCACCCGAGGAATTGCGCAGTGCGAACGCGCTGTTCGGCTCGAGCTGGGGAATCATGCTTGCCGTCGGTGCGGGCGCCGGTGGCGTGTTCGCGCAGGTGTTCGGGCGCCAGGCCGCATTCATCGCGGATATCGCAACCTTCGTAGTCGCTGCGGCACTGATTGCAATGGTGAAGCGACCAATGCAAGAAGATCGCGAGTCGCACCGTGCGCCTGTGCGACCGATCGCCGACATGCGCGAGGCGATTCAACTCGCCCGCCGCGACTCGATGATCATGGCTTTGCTGGCATCGAAGATGACTTTTGCCATCGGTGGTGGCGTCGTCAGTCAACTCGCGGTGTATGCGGCTGACGCATTCGCATCGGGCGATGCAGGCCGCGGCTTCCTGCTCGGCGCGCGCGGGGTTGGCTCGGGCATCGGCCCATTGATTGGTGCGCGATTTGCCAAGGGCGACTTGCGCCGCGTGTTAGTGGTGTGCGGCGTTTCGGGGATGATCTTTTCCGGCGGATACCTCGCGGCGTCGGCCGCACCGTTGTTGCTCGTTGCGTGTGCGTGCGTCATGTTCGCGCACCTCGGCGGTGGTGCACAATGGACGCTGTCTACCTATGGTTTGCAAGTGCGCGCGCCCGATGAGATGCGTGGTCGCGTGCTCGCCGGCGACTTCGCACTGATCACGCTCACCCTCTCGGTAAGCAGCGTTGCGGCGGGACTCGTCTCCGAGCAGATTGGTGCGCGCGGCACGGTGGCCGTCTTCGGGACGGTCGCGGCGGGGAGCTCGCTCGTGTACCTGGTGCTCACGTCAAAATTACGGGCAGGCGTGACGGCTTAGGCGTTCAGCAACTCGCGCAACGCGCCGAGCTGACCCGTTGCATCCTTGCCTACCGGGCTCACCGACAACATCGTCACACCCGCGGCACGGAACGCGGCGACGCGCTCCTTCACGTGACCGGGCGGGCCGACCAGATTGGTGAGTTCCAACATTTCGCGCGGCACCGCACGCGCTGCTTCATCCTTCTTGCCCGACAGATAGAGATCTTGAATCTCTGCAGCCTCTGCTTCGTAACCGTACTCGCGACAGATGTCGTTGTAGAAGTTCTTGCCCCGCGCACCCATACCGCCCACGTACAACGCCACGTTCGGTCGCGCGAAGTCAAGCACCCTGTCTTTGGCTTCTCCGACGAGTTTTTCGTCGATTGCGAGTAGGCCCCCTGCCGAAATCTCGAGTGGCTTCATCGACGGCGAACGCTTCGCCGTACCTTTCTTCAGCGCCTTGCCCCACACCTTCTCGAACTTGTCGGGCACGAAGAACACCGGCAACCAACCGTCGGCGAGTTCGGCAGTCGCCTCGACGCTGAGACCTTTCAGCGACGCCCACCACACGGGGATGTCGGCGCGCACCGGATGATTGATCAACTTGAGCGGCTTTCCCAGCCCCGTGCCCTGCCCCGCCGGCAGCGGCACCTGCACGGTCTGACCTTGGTAGGCAAGCGCCTTCTCGCGCTTCCACACTTCGCGACACACCCCGATGTATTCCTTGATGCGTTGCATCGGCTTTTCGTACGGCACACCGTGGAAACCTTCGACCACCTGCGGGCCCGACGCACCGAGACCGAGGATGAACCGCCCGTTCGACACGTAGTCGCAACCGGCAGCAGTCATCGCCGTGAGCGACGCGGTGCGCGAATACACGTTGATGATGCCGGTGCCGATTTCGACGCGCGAAGTGACGGCCGCCAGGTATCCAACCTGTGAGATGGCGTCGAAACTGTATGCCTCGGGAATCCACACGACGTCGAGGCCGGCTCTCTCCAGTTCGGCAACGCGACGCGCACCCTCGACGAAACCACCGGCGTAACTCATCATCATGCTGATTTTCATGGTGATGAGAACCTAGCGAAGACTGGCGTGCGACGGTTGTGCCGACGGCGCAGCCGACGCAGTCGTCACAACTCAGTTGACTTGGCGGGTGCGACCTTCCCAATACGGCGCACGCAGATCTTTCTTCAAGATCTTGCCGCTCGGGTTGCGTGGCAACGCATTGGCCCACACCACCTTCTTCGGTGTCTTGAAGCCGGCCAATTGGGTGCGACCGAAGGCGACGATGTCATCTTCGGTGACCTCGATGTTCGGCCTGCGCACCACGATGGCCAACGGCACTTCACCCCAACGCTCGTCGGGGATGCCGATGACGGCGACGTCGGCGACTGCCGCATGCTTCATCAACGCGTTTTCCACCTCGGCTGGGTACACGTTCTCGCCGCCCGACACGATCATGTCTTTCATGCGGTCGTGAATGTAGACGTAACCGTCCTTGTCGGTGTATGCGGCGTCGCCGGTGTAGAACCAACCGTTGCGAATCGACTTGGCGGTTTCTTCCGGCATGTTCCAGTAGCCCTTCATCACCTGCTTGGAGCGGATGATGATTTCGCCGACCCGGCCGGCGGGCAGTTCTTTGCCCTTCTCGTCGACGATCTTCAGTTCGATGCCCATCGACGGCTTGCCACACGAACGCAACAGATGCTTCTTTGGCCCGTCGACGTCGTGGTCTTCGTGCATCAGCATGGTGACCACGCCGGTGGTTTCGGTGAGACCGTACACCTGCACGAAGTTGCACTTGAACGTCTTCAATGACGAAGCCAGCACTTGCTCGGAAATCGGCGACGCACCGTAGACAATCAACTTGAGGCTCGAGAAGTCGGCCTTGTCGACATCAGGCACCATCAACGTGAACCCGAGCAGTGCCGGCACCATGAACGCGTGGGTGATGCGATGCTGACCGATCAACTTCACCAAACCAGCGACGTCGGTCGCCTCGCGAACGATGATCGACTTGCAACCGTTGTACTGCCCCGCCGTCGCCCAACCGCTGCCACCAATGTGGAAGAGCGGCATCGCGACGAGATTGATCACAGATTCATTCATGCCCCACAAATCGCGGGCGCTCGGCAAGATGCCCAGGAAGTTCTCGTTGGTGAGCATCACACCCTTCGGGCGACCCGTCGTGCCGCTCGAATACAACTGGAAGGCGACATCGCCCTTCTTGGCTTGCGCACCCGGATCAATCGGTTGGTATCTCGACACCCACGATTCATACGACTCGTGCTGCGGGTGACCGCCGATGACGACGATCTTCCTCGTGTGCGGTAGGTCGCCAGCAATCGCGTCGAGCACCGGCACGAAGTCGGGACCAACGACGAACACCTTCGCTCGTGCGTCGTTGACGATGTAGGCAACCTCCGGCGGAGCGAGACGGAAGTTGACGTCGACGCTCACCGCGTTGAGCAGCGCACAGCCATAGAACACTTCGAAGTGCTCGATGGAGTTCCTGTCGAGGAAGGCGACGCGGTCTTGATTGCCCACACCGGCGGCCTTCAGCGCCTGGGCCACCTGCGACGAGCGCTGATAGTTCTCCTGCCAGGTCTGCACACGATCGCCCTGCACGAGGGCGACTTTGCCGGACATGTTCTTGGCGTGGGTGCGGATGATGCCGGCGACCGTGGTGATCGCCAGTGTCGCCGCCTGCTTGACGGCGGGCTTCTTCTTCGCGGGCTTGCGCTTCTTAGCGGGCTTGCGCTTCTTCGCCGCCTTCTTTTTGGCCGCCTTGCGAGCGGGCTTGCGCTTCTTCGGTGCTTTACGACGCTTGGTTGCCATGTGCAGACAAGGTAGTCGGTGTCGCATCGCGGGGCAACCCCAGCACGCGTTCGGCGAGGATATTTCGTTGTACCTCGCCCGTACCGCCACCAATCGTCAAGGCACGGGAAAACAGATACCCGTGCGTCCATCCCGCGTCAGCGAACTGCCTGAAGGCCGCGGCCGGCGCCGCACCCGTCGCAGTAGTGAGCATTCCAGCGGCGCCGATCAGCCGTCGCCCCGTCTCCATCACTCGTTGGCCATGTTCATCCGCGAGAATCTTGCGCACGCTCGCCTCGGGGCCGGGCTCGCGTCCAGCGAGGCGTTGCGCGAGCGTTCGCACCCGCACGAGATCGAGGATCGCGTGCTCAATGTACAAGCGCGCCGCCTCGTCGCGCGTCACCGCATCGAGAGTTCCGCCGGCGCGCACGAAGCTGCGACACGCTTCGATCACATCAAGGGCGGTCGGGCCCATGCCCCACAGCGCGCCTCCCGACGACAATGAGACGCGCTCGTTGCTGAGGGTCACCCGCGCGAGCCGCCATCCGTCGTTCACTTCGCCCACCACCTGCGAGTGCGGTATGCGCACGTTGGTGAAGAACACCTCGTTGAACGTCGCGCGGCCGGTCATCTCCTTGATCGGGCGCACCTCGATGCCCGGTGAGTCCATCGGACAGATGAAGTACGTGATGCCGTGGTGCTTGTCGGCGGTCGGGTTCGTGCGGGCGAGCAAGATGCCGTGCGACGCATATTGCGCGCCCGAAGTCCAGATCTTCTGGCCGTTCACCACCCACTCGTCACCGTCGGGCTCGGCATGCGTGCGCAGACTGGCCAAGTCGCTGCCGCTCTCTGGTTCGGAGAACAACTGACACCAGAACCTGGCGCCCGACAAGATGTCGAAGAGATAGTCGTCTTTCTGTTGCTGTGTACCCGCCATGAGGATGGTCGGCCCCGCCCAGCCGATGCCGATCGGATTGTTCGGGCGCTGCACATTGGCGCGGCGCAATTCATCGTCGACGACCAGTTGTTCGAGCGGTGACGCATCAAGCCCCCACGGGCGCGGCCAGTGCGGTGCCACGAACCCGGCACGCGCCAACGCCTCACCCGACGGTCGCGGATGCGAAGTCAGCCACTCGCGCACCGAGCGGCGTAACGGATCATCATCACCTGGCAGCAGCCGGCTGGTGTCGCGCACGCGACCAAAGCGTAGTTTGAGTACGATGTTCGAGCAATCGACACGCACCGTCGCATCGTCGAATGGTGTCCGCGTCGTCGTGTACGACGAACCGGCGCCGGCGCGCGGTAATCTGCCGATTCTGTTCTCGCACGCGACGGGCTTTCACGGTCGAGTGTTCGCGCCCGTTGCCGAACACCTGCGCGATCACGACTGCGTCACGTTCGACTTTCGCGGATACGGCGACACGGCAGCCCCGCACCGCTGGGCTCTCACATGGGACGGTTTCGGCGACGACGCACTCGCCGTTGCCCGTGATGTGGTGTCACGCGATGCTGAACGAAACGCTGTCGATGCGACTGCTCGACCCCGACTCATCGGCGTCGGTCACTCGATGGGCGGGGCCGGGCTCGTCATGGCGGCCCTGCGCGACCCGCAATTGTTCGCCGCGCTCATCGTCTTCGAACCGATCATCTTTCCGCCCGAGGTGCGCGATCAAGCAGCGCGCGCCAACCCGCTCACCGATGTGACGCGTCGTCGCCGTCGCACCTTTGCCTCGTTCGATGAAGCACTCGCCAATTTTTCGTCCAAACCACCACTTGCGTCCCTCGCTCCCGCCGCACTCGAGGCGTACGTGCGACACGGCTTTACGCAACGCAGCGACGGCGTGCACATCAAGTGCGACCCCGAGTTCGAGGCCCAGACCTACGGAATGAGTGCAATGCACGACACCTGGCGACGCCTCGGCGCGCTGGCGACCCCCACGCTCGTGATGGCGGGGGCCTACGCGCCGCAGTCGCCGGCGAGCATCGCGCCACGCATTGCCGAACTGCTGCCGAACTGCACGTTCGTGGAGTGGCCCGATCGCGGGCACTTCGGCCCACTCGAAGACCCGGTTCGTTTTGCGTCGTTCATCCGCGAGGTGGCGGCGCGCATCGCCACCTCGTAGCACTGCGCGCATCGCCGCCTCGTAGCACACCGCGCGCCTACGCTGGCGTGCGCATGCCAACGACCAAGCCGAAGCTGCCGCGTCTCTCCCCATCGCGTATCAACACCTTCATCGGGTGCCCGATGAAGTACCGGTTTCAATACATCGAGTCCGTGCCCACGCTGCCGAGTGAGGCGATGGTGCGCGGCTCGTTCGTGCATCGGGTGCTGCAATTGCTCCTCACTCGCGCCCGCGACCAGCGCACCATCGACGCCGCCCGCGATGACTTCGACGACGCACAATGCGAGTTCAAGTTGCGCGACGATTGGCGGTTGCTCGCCCTCGACACGACCGACGAAGAAAGTTTCTGGGAGTCTTCGCGCGAATGCGTGCGTTCGTATTACCGAATCGAGCGCCCCGCCGACGCCAACATCGTGCACCTTGAGAAGTGGGTGTCGGCACCACTCGGCGAATTCGAGGTCGCGGGAATCATCGACCGTCTGGAGCGCGATCACCAGGGTTTGGTGGTCAGCGATTACAAGACGAGTGCCCCGAAGTCGGCGCAGTACTCCACCGACAACTTCCGCCAACTCGCGTACTACGCGATGATGTGCGAAGTGCAGATGAACGAGACGCCCCACTCGGTGCGTGTCTATTACCTCGGTGGCGGCAAAGACGAGTACCCGCGCGACAAACGAGTCGTGTCGAAGGTCGTCACGGCAGACAGCATCGGCGAAGTTCGCGAGACCGCGCGGCGGGTGTACGGCGAAATCGAGACCGGTAAGTCGACCGGTGAGTTCGCCACGAAGGTCACGAAACTCTGCGATTGGTGCGACTACCAGCAATGGTGCCCCGCGCACGGCGGCGACATCGCCAACGCCAAAGCGGAGGCGACCGTGAGCGTGCAACTGCGGCGACGCGAAGTCGGGCTACCCGAGTCGGCATGAGTTCGTTCGTCTCGCGCGTCGATCAACTTGACGAACGGCTCGACGCCTTCTTCGAACCGCTGCGCAACTCGCGACCGCTCGTCTACATGTTCAACACGTCGAGCGCGGTCGGCGACTTCGGCGCAATTTGGCATGTCATCGGTGTAGTCGGCGCACTGAACGGAGCATTGTCGTGGAGCCAAGCCATCGTGCTCGCCTTGCTGATGGGCGCCGAGAGCCTGCTACTGAATCAAGGCGTCAAGCGGCTATTCCGGCGCACGCGCCCGACCGCAGCCGGCGACGATCGTTTCACGGTGCGGCGACCACTCACGAGTAGTTTCCCCAGTGGTCATGCATCTTCGGCCCTCTTCGCCGCGGTCATCCTCAGTGGTTGGGTGGATGCGGGGTGGACCACCACGTTCTTCGTCTTCGCCGTCGTCATCGCATTGAGTCGCGTCGTCGTGCGCATTCACCATGTGAGTGACATCGTCGTAGGCTCTGTCGTCGGCGCACTGCTGGGCGCCATCGCCCTGCAGTTCACTGCGACCGTCACATGACCACCGACCCGCTCGTCACCGACCCGCAGATGCCGCGGTTCGAATCGCGCATGACCGACGCCGAGGGCTTGATGTGGCGGCTAGAAAAAGACCCGTTCCTCAACTCCACGTTCGGCAATGTGACGGTGCTCGACCGTCCGCTCAACTTCGCCGCCTTCAGACAACGCATCGAGCGCGCGACGATCGCGGTGCCGCGATTGCGACAGAAGGTACGCCCGACCCCGGCGGCGCTCGGCGCACCGAAGTGGATCGACGATCCGGAATTCAACATCGACTACCACGTGCGGCGAATCTGTCTGCCCGAACCAGGTTCGCTGCGCCAACTGCTCGACCTCGCCACACTGATCGTGAACGATCCGTTCGAACGCACACGACCGCTGTGGCAGTTCCTCGCGGTCGACGGTCTCGGCGGCGGTCGTGGCGCACTCATCGTGAAGCTGCACCACACCGTGGCCGACGGGCAGGGTGGCGTGTTGTTGTCAATGCAGTTCATCGACCTCGAACGCAACGCACCACTGCCTCCCCTGATGCCTGAGCCCCTCGCGCCCGAGCCGTCAATCGAGAGCGACGACACCGTCGACTTGTTGCGCTCGTCGATGAGCGACACATTGCGCGTGCCGCTCGGACTGCTACGGCAGGTGCGCAACGCACTCGCCGACCCGGCGAACCTGCCGTCGCTCGCCGCCCAAGCCAACGACTCGTTGCGTGGCCTGCTCGCTCAATTGGGAGAGGTCGACCCCGCGCGATCGCCATTGTGGAAGCGACGCTCGTTGCAACGCCGACTCGAAACTGCACGCGTACCGTACCGGGAACTGTTGGATGCCAGTCGCGCACTCGGCGGCAAACTCAACACCGCATTCGTCACCGCCGTCGCCGACGCCGCGGGCGCCTACCACCGCAAACTTGGCGCCCCGGTCGAGTCGCTGCGCACCTCCATCGCCATCAGCACGCGCACCGAATCGAGCGGCAGCAATGCATTCTCGCTCGCCAAGTTGCTCGTGCCGACGAGCGACATGCCGATCATCGAACGGTTCGCCGCGATCAACGAAGCGCTCAGCCAGGCGCGTGAAGGCGCGAAAACCGCTTCGCTCGACACGCTGGCGAAGTTGTCTGCCAACCTGCCGACGTCGGTGCTCACGCGCATCGCCCGCGCACAGAGCCAGTCAGTCGACTTCGCGACCTCCAACGTGCGTAGCGGCGGCATCAAGTTGTACATCGCCGGCGGGCTCATCACCGAGAACTACCCGGTCGGGCCGCTCGGGGGCGTGGCATTCAACGCCACTTTGCTGTCGTACAACGGTTCACTCGACATCGGCATTCACATCGACAGTGCCGCGGTGGAGCAGCCCGAGTTGCTGCGCGAGGAAATTGAGCGCTCGCTCAACAAATTGATCTGCGCTGCCCCGCAACCAGCGAGCCCGGCGCCGAGTGGCAACCCGCTCCCGAAGTGGCGAGGAATTCTCTCGCGACCGAAGTGGTCGGTGCTTACTTCGCGGCCGAAGTGGTGGAGTCGGCCTTCTCACTGAGCAACTGACGAACGTCGAGCAGCAAATCCGCCACCTCTGTGGTGGTCACCAGTTGGCGCTGACCAATCTCGGCGAGTGCCTTGTCGATCACCTCGATGGCTTCGGCCAAAGCAACGAGATCCTGGGCTGGGTTGCGCTGAATCGTCTCGGTCACTGGCTGTTCCTTCCGCTTCGTTCTTGTGGCGAGAGGCTACTCGCGGCTTGTTCCACTCTGTCGGATTCGAACGATGCACCTAACATCGTGCTGTGAAGTTTGACAGCGCAGTCACCGTCGTGACGGGCGCAGCCGGCGGAATCGGCTCCGCACTTGGTGAACGATTTCACGACGCCGGCGCCACCGTGGTACTGAGCGATCGTGCGGGCACGAACGTGGAAGCCCTTGCGACGCGGCTCAACGCCAAGCGCCCAGGTTCGGCCTTCGCGGTGGTTGCCGATGTGTCGCGTGAAGAAGAGAACAAGCGACTCATCGACGAAGCCCGCCGAGTCGCGGGTCGCATCGACCTGTTCTTTGCCAACGCCGGTGTCGCCATGGGCACCGACCTCAGCGCGTCGGAAGCCGAGTGGTCGACATCCTTCGACGTGAACATTCACGCCCATCGCTGGGCCGCCAAATACTTGATACCCCAATGGCTTGCGGCCGGCAAGGGATACTTCGCCTCCACGGCGAGCGCGGCCGGTGTGCTCGCCCAGATCGGCTCGGCGCCATACTCCGTCACCAAGCATGCGGCCGTCGCGTTCGCCGAATGGCTATCGATCACCTACGGCGCGCGCGGCATCACGGTGAGTTGCCTCTGCCCGCAGGGTGTGAACACCCCCATGTTGCGCGGTGGCGACCGACCAAGCGACCAACCCAACGAGAGCAACGTCGTTCGTGCGGTCGGGGCGGTGCTCGAGCCCGCCGAAGTCGCCGACATCGTGCACGACGCACTCGTCGAAGAGCGGTTCTTCATTCTTCCGCACCCGGAAGTCGCCGACTACATGAAGGTGAAGGCCAACGAGCACGCGCGATGGTTGGGTGGCATGCGCAAACTGCAGCGGCGGGTGTTCGGCATCTAGCGCGACGCCGTCTGACGGCGCACTGCGTTCGCGACGAGGCGACTACAGGTGCTTTGTTGCCGCGGCGAGTTCGCGCCACTGGCGCATCGGTAGGGCCATCGGGTCGGCATCCAGAACTTGGATGCTCACGTGCGACGCGCCGGCATCGAAGTGGGCCCTCACGCGCGCGACCGCATCATCGATGGTGCCCCACGCGACGATCGCATCCACCATGCGGTCGCTGGCCGGGCGCTTGCCGTCACCGATGTCGTCGTCGGTGTATCCGAGTCGACGCAAGTTGTTGGCGTAGTTCGGCAAGCGCGTGTACGTCGACATGAACTTGCGGGCCACGTCGCGCGCCTTGGCCGGATCGGTCTCGAGCAACACCGCTTGCTCGGGGGCGAGCAGCGGCCCCGCACCCAGCACGTCGCGCGCAATCTTGGTGTGCTCGGGCGGCACGAAGTACGGATGCGCACCGAGACCACGTTCCCCGGAAAGTTTCAGCATGCGCGGCCCGAGTGCAGCGAGCACACGCCGCGGTGGGGTGAGCGGTGGCGAGGCGGCATAGATGCCCTTGTCCATCTGGTCGAGATACTCCACCATCGCGGAGTAGGGCCGTTCGTAACTTCCCTTGTGCAACTTGGTCGCCATGTGTTCGTGGCTTGCACCGATGCCCAGCGTGAAACGCTCGCCGAACGCTTCACTGAGCGTGCGCCAACCGGCCTGCATCGTGATGGCGGATCGCGCGTACATCGAGGCAATACCCGTCGCCACACCGATGTGTTTCGTGCCAGAGAGCAGCAACGCGCACGATGCGAACGGTTCGCGACCGATCGCCTCGGGCACCCAAATGCACCCGTAACCGAGTTCTTCCAACTCTTGCGCTGCTTCTTGCGACTTGCGCATCGGTTGCAGGTCGAGGGCGAACGTCCAGACGCCGACGCGACCCAAGCCAAAGTGATTCGGAACACCGCCAGCCATGCCCATACCGTAGTTGTGGGCGGGGCACGACCCCGTGGCCCACGCGAGCGGGCCCTGGCCCACGCGAGCGGGCCCTGGCACACACGTAGGAGTGGGTCTTCGCACGACGAATCGACGGTTCAACTTCTCCACACGACCCAACACCGGGTTGGTTGCGCTGCTCGGCGCTCTTGCGGCTGCGCTCGTCGGCTGCACGGGCGCACCAACGCGCACGACACCACCCGATCGCGCAGTCGTGGTCGAGGTCATCGACGGCGACACGGTGCGCCTGGAGCTGCACGGCGTGCGCGAAGACGTGCGACTCATCGGCATCGACACACCCGAAACGAAGCATCCGACCAAACCGATTGAGTGCTTCGGTCCAGAAGCTTCTGCATTTCTCACGCGACTACTGCCGGTCGGCACGCAACTGCGGGTCGAACGCGACACGGAAGGCCGCGACTCATACCGTCGGTTGTTGCTGTATTTGTTCTTGCCGACCAACGACGGCGAGCGATTCATCAACCTTGAATTGGTGGCCCGAGGCTTTGCGACGCCACTCTCGATCGAACCCAACACTCGTCATCAACGGCACTTCGTGGCGGCGGCGTTCGATGCGCAACAACACTCGCGCGGTCTGTGGGGTGCGTGTAAGTAGCGTTCCAGCCGTGGCATCGCGTGCAACATCGTCGCTCAATGACGCGCTTGGTCACGCCGATGATGCCCGGCTAGTGATCGTGAGTTGCGACGATCTCGGCGCCTTCCACGCTTCCAACGTCGGCGTGCTCGCCGCACTCCACGACGGTGTGGCCACCTGTGCGTCGCTGATGGTGCCCGCGCCATGGTCGCGTCATGCGGTTGCCAATCTGCGCAACAGCGACGACATTGGCGTGCATCTCACCCTCGTGTCCGAGCATGCGGACTACCGGTGGGGTCCGCTCACCTACGCTCCGTCGCTGCAGTCGGGTGATGGCGGGTTTCCGAGCACGCTCGCCGACTTGTGGGAGCATGCCGACCGCGACGAAGTGCTGCGCGAGTGCCGGGCCCAAGTGCAGCGGGCCATGCTGTGGGGCGTCGACGTCACACATCTCGCGCCGCATCTGACGGCCATCACCCTGCGGCCGGAGTTCTTCGATGTGTACCTCGAGGTTGCCGTCGAATATCAACTGCCGATTCGACTGCCGTCCACGGTCTCCACCGCTGCTGCAGGTTTCGACTTTCGTGGGTTGGCACGCGACGAGGGTGTTTTCTTCCCCGATCACTTCGACCATGACTGGTCGTCGGGCAGTCGCGAGCGCGTGATGCGGGCCGTCGCGTCGTTGCAGCCCGGCGTCACCGAGATCCACGTGCAGCCCGTGATCGATTCGCCAGAAGTGCGCGCCGTCGGTGCAGTGACCCAAGGGTGGATCGACGACCTGCACCTGGTAACCAGCCGCGAATTACGCGAAGCACTCACCCACGCGGGTGCGGTGCTGATCGGCTATCGCGAAATCAGGGACGCGATGCGAGCCGCGCGAGCACGCGGCTGACCTCACCCGAACGCAGTAGCGCAAACAACTCGCCACTGCTGCCCGCCGCCTTCAACTTGCCCTGCATGTAAAGACTCGTCGGGTCGCCGCTCGCGTCAGCCGCACCCACGGTGATGATGAGCGTCGCATCGTCGGGGCCCTCTACGACTTCGTCCTTCTTGCCAAAGACCACGCGATATTGAACGCTGCTCATCGGGGTCGACTCCCAAGAATGAGCAATCGGCTCATCGGCGAGCAGCGCTGCGAATGCCGGCGAACATGTCGTCTTCCACTTCATCATCGCGGCGAGTGCCTGGCACCAATGAGCGCGCCAACACCCAATCTTCGTACGGGTACACCTCGGCGAGTTCGGCGTCGCTCAAACCAAACCAGAACGGTTCGCGTTCATCAACCTGCGTTTTGTGCGCGCGCAACGCCCCCGATCGCGCCCACAAGAAGTCGCCGATGTGCAGGCGCGTGGTGATGCGCTGGTCGAGGTTCGGGCGATCGAACCATTTCTCGTCGTACGGCGACGAACCGCGCAAACGGATCAACGCCTCGTGCACGGCGGTGAGCCGCGCCCGCGACCACACCGAGTAATACAACTTGAGTGGCTGCCACGCGGCGCCATGTTCGGGATACCACTCGTCGTCGCCGGCACGATCAAAGGCCAGCACGCTGATGTCGTGCGCCTTCAAGTGGTCGGGATGCGGATACCCGCGCTGATCATCACCGTAGGTGATCATCACCTGCGGGCGGTGTTCGCGAATCACACGCACGAGACGACCCGTCGCTTCGTCGACATCCGCGTGGTGAAACGACTCGGGGTGCGCGTTGGCCGGTGACTCAGGCATGCCGGAGTCGCGGTACCCGAGCATCTCCACGTGCGAGAACCCGATCACTGCAGCGGATGCCGCCAGTTCCCGCGGTCGCATCTCGGCGAGCAGGCGCTTCGCCGCGTCGCCCTCCACATTGTGGAAGGGCTGGCCCGGTTCTTTGAGCGCCGGATTGTTGAGATCGCCCTCTTCTCCGCCGGTGCAACACACCAACACCGTGTGGATTCCCTCGCGCGAGTACTTCGCCATCGTCGGTGCACCCTTCGATGCTTCATCATCAGGGTGCGCGTGTACGGTGAGAATGCTGAGACGCTCGTTCATGCGCATGGAGCAGGCTAGTTGCCGACCGCCGTGCAAGTCGGCGCGGGCGCGCTGCCATCTCGTACTCTCGTAGGCGATGGATGCACGGCGCGGGCAACTCGCACTCGTCGCAGTATCGATGCTGGTGCTGGCTGCGTGCTCACGCGACGGTCGCGTGCTCGCGCCGGCCACGCCCGAACAGAACGAGAGCATTGCCATCGCTCCGACGGATTCCACCGTCTCGCTCGAGCCCAGCGAAGCGTTCGCGGTTCGCGGCCCGTGGATCGAAGGCGCCGACATCGACCTCGCCTTCACGTGCTACGGCCGCAACGTGTCGCCGCCGCTCGAAATTTTCGACCAGCCGCCCGGCACCGTGACGCTGGCGATTCTGTTGCACGACGTGGAGACGCCCGACCGCATCCTCTGGGCAATGGCCAACCTCACCGGCGGCACCGCCGCCATCGGTGAGGGCGCTACGCCACCCGATGTGGTCGTCGCCACCAACAGTGACGGAAACGCGGCGTACCAGCCGCCGTGCCCGTCGAGCGGCGAGCGACGGCAGTACTCATTGACCGTCTTCGCACTCGACAAGGTGCTCGATGTCGCTGGCATCACGAATGCCGACGGCCGAGTAGATGCCGATGCGTTGCTCACGGCGGTGGAAATGAGCACGTTCGACATCGCCGAGAGCACGTTCTACGTGCAGGCGCCGTAGTCGGCGACGCAGCCCCGCCGCCGGCGACGCGGGTGGAATTCGGCCCGCTCGTTCCCCCACTGACGCGAACGAATCTGTGAGACTTGACGCATCGATCGCGCGCTCGCTTCGCTTCCCATCGCTCTGTGTGAGACCGACCTCGATGGTCGGCTGACCGCCGCCAACGACGCGTTCCGCTCGCTCGCGTTGGGTGGTGCTCCGCTCACGCTGGGTGTTGCTGCGTGGGCGCACGCCATGCCGGCGCGACGCGCCGAACTTGAATCGCAGTGGATTGCCGCGCGGGCGGCCGACGCACCATTCATCGCCCACTTCCGCGTCACCGATGTGGCGGGCAACGACATCGTGATTGCCTTCGCCGCACATTCGGTGCGCGACGCCGACCACCATGTTTCGCGTTACATCGGCACCGCGCACGACATGAGCACGCTGGTGCGGAACGATCAACTCAACGATCAGCTCGTCGGTGCACTCGATGCCGCGAACGATGCAATCGTGGTCTACGACGCCAACGCGCGTCTGGTGTTCGCCAATCGTGGGGCGGGCGAATTGTTGGGCGTCGCTGACTCCGCAGACGACGATCACGAGGCTGCCACGACCTTCTTTGATGCCGTGCGCAATCAGGTGCCCCGCGAGGTGTTGATGAGCACGGCGCGCAGTTCATGGTCGGGCGAACTCGGGCATCGCAGCCCCGACGGTTTCATGCGCACGCTCGCGCTCACACTGCATGTCGTGCGTGGCGCCGACTCGACCGTCGACCACTACTCCGTCGTGGCCCGCGATATCACCGAGCACAAACAGACGCAGGCCGAATTGCAACGCCAGGCAACCCACGACGAACTCACCGGCTTGCCGAATCGCACGCTGTTTCTGCGGCGTGTCGCCGAGGCGCTCGATCGCAGCCGCACGCTGAAGCGTGGCGTCACCGTGATGTTCCTCGATTTCGACGGGTTGAAGAACGTGAACGACTCCCTCGGCCACCGCCTCGGTGACCAACTCATCGTGAGTGTCGGCAAACGACTCGTGAATGCAACGCGACCATCCGATGTGGTCGCGCGTCTGAGCGGTGACGAATTCGCCGTGCTCGCCGAAGGTGTCGGCGATGAGTTCCTCGCGACAGAGATCGCCGAGCGTTTGCGTGCCAGCATCACCGGTCAACATGCCATCCAGGGCGTCGAGGTCACTTCGGGGGCGAGCGTCGGCATCGCGATCGCAACACAAGCCTTGCTTGCCGAACAGTCGCCTTCCGATGCGGCGCTGACGTTGTTGGTCAATGCCGACACGGCGATGTACCGCGCCAAACAACGCGGCAAGGGTCGTTGCGAGGTGTACAGCGAAGCGATGCGCACGCAGGCGCGCGATCGTCTCGCACTCGGCTCGCAACTCGAACGTGCGCTCGCGCGCGGAGAGTTGTCGCTCGTGTACCAGCCGATCATCTCCATCCACACGGGTCGCGTCGTGGCGTTCGAGGCGTTGTTGCGCTGGCAGCATCCGGAGCGTGGCATGTTGACGCCTCCGGCGTTTCTTGATGTCGCCGAAGAAACCGGCGCCATCGGCCCGATCGGTGACTGGGTCATCGCCACCGCTGCACGCACGCTGCGCGAACTGCTCGACGATGGCACGCTCGAGCGTTCGGTCACGATGCATGTGAACGTGTCGCCGCGCCAGTTGAGCGACGCGGGGTTCGTCGAGCGCACGACGGGCGCGCTCAGTGCAGCGGGCATCGATACGAAACATCTCGTGCTCGAGTTCACCGAAGCCACCGCGTTGGCCGGCAACGCGGCGATCACCCGCAGCCTCAACGCGCTGGGTCGGCTCGACGTGCGACTCTCGATCGACGACTTCGGCACCGGATACTCCTCAGTTGCCCACTTGCGCGACTTTCGCGCCGCACAACTCAAACTCGACGGCACGTTCATTCGCAATGTCGGACGCGACGGTGCCGACGATCCGATCGTGCGGTCGATCGTGCAACTGGCCCACTCCCTCGACATGTCGGTGGTGGCAGAATGGGTGCAGTCAGCCGAACAACTGCAGCGCTTGCGCCTGCTCGGATGCGATCACGCGCAGGGCAACCACGTCTGCGAGCCGACCACCGGCGACGGTTTGCGCGACTTCGTGCGCGGCAGCGCGACTACCGAACGCTCGCGTCACTCCGGTGGCACCGGCGCTGGGCCTGCCCCCGAATAGAACGCCAGCACCGGCGCCGAAGAATCAGCGAGACGCAACACCGAGTTTCCCCGCACCGTGTCGCCGTAGGTGTCGAGGGCGAATCGGCGCAGTTTGCCCGTGGCGGCTGGCCGCATCAACTTGGCGAATTCCAACATGTCGAGTCGTTCATCGACGAGCAGCGCCGAGGTGGCGCCGTCCATGATCGTGCCGGCGCGGAACGGGTCGCCGAGCGTGCGGTTCACCGCCGTCTGCAACAAGAGCGCGGTAAAGAGCCGCTGCCGTTTGCCACGACCGATGTCTGACGTGCCGTCGACGCGCCATTGACCGTCGACCTTCTCCTCAAAGTAGCGACTGCGCGCATAAGCCAGCGATTGCACGCCCGTCAGGTTCTTGCAACCGGTCTTGATGTACAGGCCGGTATAGCGGTCGCGCGTCGGATACTCGACGCACACGGTGACCCCGCCCACGGCATCCACCAAATCCTTGAAACCCTGGAAGTCGATCTCCAAGTAATGGTGAATCGGGATGCCGAGTGCGCGCGTCACCGTGCGCACGACGACGGGCGCACCTTCGCGATACGCCACATTGATGCGTTCGGTGTTGTCGGAGTCGCCGATGTTCACCCACAAGTCGCGCGGAATCGACAACAACGAGATGATCCCCGATGACTTCTCCACGTTGACCACGATCAACGTGTCGCTTCGCCGACCCTGCACGTCGCCTTCGCCTCCGACGTTGGCAAAATCCGGGTCATTCGGGTCGGCACCGGCACGCGAGTCGGAGCCGACCAGCAGAAAATTGACGAACTGGTCGTTTGGTTCGGCGAGCGTCGAGGTGAGCGAGAGCTCGCGGCGCACGTCGGCGAAGCGCGAGTTGAGCGCCTGACTCACACCGAAATAACCGGCGATGCTCAACACAATGAGCAGCGCGGCCGCCGCCAGCCACACCTGCCGGCGTTCACGCCGCGGCATCGGGACGTCTCCGTTCATACGCGAGGCGTTGCCAGACTCGTCCACACCACGCGGTACGACGGTAGTGCGTTTACTGCGCGCGCAGGTGCACCACGTCGCCGACATCAATCACATGTCGGACACCTGCGTCATCTTGCACGATCAGTCGCGAAGCATCGTCCAAGTCGATTGCGTCGCCGAGCAATGATTCTCCGATGCGCAGTTCGACTCGCACACGGGCACCGAGCGTCGCGAGCACCGACTTGTGTTCCGCCCGCAACTCTGCATCGTCGTGCTGGCGCCGTGCATCGATGCGCTCGACCATCGCCACCAAGAGCGTGTGGGGCGTGAGCGGTGTGTGATCAGGGGGTTCGGTGTGCGAGGTTCTGGTGTGCGACGCATCGGTAAGCGACGCACTAGCCAGCGACACCGCGTCTGGCGGCGCCCAACCGACATTCACTCCGATACCAACCACGACGAATCGTTCGCGTGGTGACGCAACCGCGAGCAACCCACCCAACTTGCGGTCATCAACGACCAAATCATTCGGCCATTTCACCCTCACCGCTACTCCGGTCAGCGACTCACATGCCTCGCGAGCAGCGAGCGCGACGATGCGCGTGAAGCGCAACGGGTCTTCACTCTCGTAACGAAACAACAGCGACACCAACAGATTGCTGTTGCGCGTCGCATCCCACGTGCGATCGAGGCGCCCCCTTCCCGCCGTCTGATAATCCGCGACGATCGCGGTGCGGTCGGGCGCACCCGCAGTCGCCGCAGCCACGAGGTCGTCGTTCGTGGAGCCCGTCTCCGCCACGTGATGCACCGTCCACCCGATGGGCCAAATCGTTGCCGAACTAGGATTCGAAGGCGTCATTGCCCTCACAAGATAGGTGTTCGTGCCGAAGAAAATCCTGATAGCCAACCGCGGAGAAATCGCCGTTCGGGTCATCCGTACTGCACGCGAGATGGGTATCGCCACCGTCGCCGTCTACTCCGAACTCGACCGCAACGCCCTGCACGTGCGACTCGCCGACGAGGCGTTCGCCCTCGGCGGTCAAACGGCGGCGCAGAGTTACCTCAATACCGAGGCAATTCTCGATGCAATCCGCAAGAGTGGTGCAGATGCCGTGCACCCCGGCTACGGATTCTTCTCCGAGAACGCCGACTTTGCGCAAGCGATAACCGATCTTGGTGTCGCGTTCATCGGCCCGCCACCTGCTGCAATCGTCGAGATGGGCGACAAGGTGTCGTCACGCAAGGCCGCACTGCGCGGTGGCGCACCGATCGTGCCGGGCACCATCGAGTTCGTCAACTCGGCCGCCGAGATCACCAAGTTCGGCGATGAATACGGCTGGCCCGTTGCAATCAAGGCGGCATTCGGCGGCGGCGGTCGCGGCATGAAGGTGGTGAAGGACGCGGCGTCCGTGCAGGAAGCGATGGATTCCGCGAAGCGCGAGTCGAAGGCGTTCTTCGGGCGCGACGAGATCTACGTCGAGCGCTATCTCACGTGGCCGCGCCACATCGAGGTGCAGTTGGTCGGCGACAAGCACGGCAATGTCGTGTGGGTGTCGACGCGCGACTGCTCGGCACAGCGACGTCACCAGAAACTCATCGAAGAAGCGCCCGCGCCCGCGCTACCCGACGGTGTCGAGGAGGCGATGGGCGAAGCCGCGGTCAAGGCGGCAAGGGCAGTCCGCTACCACAACGCCGGCACCGTCGAGTTCGTCTACCAGGACGGCGACTTCTTCTTCTTGGAGATGAACACGCGCCTGCAGGTCGAGCACCCGGTCTCCGAGATGATCACCGGTATCGACCTCGTCGAGTGGCAGATTCGCGTCGCCGACGGTGAGAAGTTGCCGATGACGCAGAAGCAAGTCAACGCGCTGCGGCGCGGGCACTCCATCGAGATCCGTATCAACGCCGAGAACCCGGCCGGTGGCAAGTTCCTCCCCTCGCCCGGCACGATCAGCGCATTGAAGGTGCCTGACGGTTTCGGTGTGCGTTTCGACGGCGGTTACGAAGCCCGCGACACCGTCAGTGAGTACTACGACAACCTGATAGGGAAGCTCGTCGTATGGGGCAAAGACCGACCAACTGCGATTGCGCGCACGATTCGTGCGCTCGAAGAGATGAAGATTGAAGGCGTGCACACGACGATCCCGGCTGATCTCGCGATCCTGAACCACCCCGACTTCGCCGCGGTGCAGCACAGCACGAAGTGGGTCGAGGAGAAACTCGATCTGAACAACGTCAACCCGCAGATCACACCGGTCGAACCGCCTGCGGCCGGACTGGTCGAAAAGACCACCACCGTCGAGGTCAACGGCAAGCGCTTCGAGGTGAAGGCGTGGGTGCCCGAGCCGCGCGGTGGCGCGCCGGTTCCGCGTCGCGCGCCGCGCGCTTCGACCGCAGCGCCGTCGTCCTTCGGCGCGGGCAACGTCGTCGCACCGATGCAGGGCACCATCGTGAAGGTGCTCGTCGAAGTCGGACAAGAAGTGAGGGCGGGCGACGCCGTCATCGTGCTCGAAGCGATGAAGATGGAAAATCAACTGCAGACCGACAAGGCCGGCACCGTAAAGTCGGTGAACGTGAAGGCCGGCGACAAGGTCGGGTCGGGCGACGTACTCGTCGTCATCGCATGAGCGACGACACGACGCAGAACGCGGCTCCCGCGGTCAATCTCGCCGCCTTCCGTGAGCGGCGCCTCGAGGAGATCGCGTCGTTGAAGTCGCGCGGTATCAACCCGTATCCGTACCGTTTCGACCGCTCGCACACGCTCGGCGAGATTCGCACCACCCACGGCTCGCTCGCCGCTGGCACCGAAACCACCGAACTCGTCGCAGTGTGCGGTCGCATCATGCTGAAGCGCGACCAAGGAAAACTCGTCTTCATCACGGTGCGCGATGGTTACGACAAGATCCAGTTGTTCGTGAGCAAGTCGGTCGTGGGTGATGGGGCGTTCGACCTCATCAACTCGTTCGACATGGGTGACTGGGTTGGTGCGCGTGGTGTGGTGATGACCACCCGCAAAGGCGAGTTGTCGGTGAAGGTCAACGAAGTGCAGTTGCTCGCCAAGGCACTGCGCCCGATGCCCGACAAGTGGCACGGCCTGGCCGATGTCGATACGCGCTTCCGCCAGCGATACGCCGACCTCATCGTCAATGCCGATGCACGACGCACCTTCGAGATCCGCCACGCCGTCATCGCCAGTATTCGCAAAACCTACGGCGAACGAGGTTACGTGGAAGTCGAGACGCCCGTGCTGCACGTCGAAGCCGGTGGCGCGCACGCACGGCCGTTTCTTACACACCACAACGCCCTCGACATGCCGCTCTTCTTGCGCATTGCGCTCGAACTGCATCTCAAGCGGCTCATCGTCGGCGGCATGGAGCGCGTGTTCGAGATTGGTCGCGTGTTCCGCAACGAGGGCATCTCCACCCGACACAACCCCGAGTTCACGATGCTCGAGTCATATCAAGCGTTCGCCGACTACACCGACATCATGGACTTGACGCAGGCGGTCATCGTCAACGCCGCGCGCGATGCGCTCGGCACCACCACCATCGACATCGGCGGAACACCATGTGATCTCTCTGCACCATGGCCGCGCAGACGCATGGTCGACCTGGCCGGCGCAAAGGTCGGCCACGAGTTGCATCCGTCGCAGCCAGTCACCGACGTGCGCAAGATCGCCGATGACAACGGCGTGAAGTGGGAGAAACACTGGGGCCCGGGGCGCATCATTGAAGGGATCTTCGCCGCGAAGGCAGAGGGTGAATTGCTGATGCCCACGTTCGTCACCGGACACCCCGTCGAGATTTCACCCCTCGCCCGTGCCGACCGCAATGATCCACATCTCACTGAGCGATTCGAATTGTTCCTGCAGGCCCGCGAACTTGCCAACGGTTTCAGCGAATTGAACGACCCCGTCGAACAGCGCAAGCGATTCGAAGCCGAACAACGCGCGAAAGAAGCCGGCGATGCCAGTGCGGGCAGCGTCGATGAGGACTACCTGCGCGCGCTCGAGTTCGGTCTGCCACCGACAGGCGGTCTTGGCATCGGACTCGATCGCCTCACCATGTTGTTGGCTGGGGTGTCGACGATTCGCGAAGTCATCCTCTTCCCCACACTGCGACCCGAGGTGATGGAGTGACCGCAAGCTCGAACGCGACCACCGTCGCCACCACGCGCGCCTGGGGTGTGGGATCCGCGACCTTGTCGTCGAGTGGCGTCGTGCTGGATGCCCACTTCCGCCGCCTCGGCTGGGGTGATGCGTGCCCCGCGCACGAGCGTGATGCGGCTCCCCCACGCACAGCCGACGCCCGACGTGGCGTTGAGATTGTTCCAATCGTCGTTGAGATCGACACTGCTACCGCACCGTGCGACACGGCCGATGTGTATCTACGATTGCACCTGCTCTCGCACCGACTCGCCAAGCCACGCACGCTGAACCTCGACGGCATCTTCGGCCTGCTCGCCAACGTCGCATGGACGAGCATCGGCCCGGTCGCACTCGACGTGCTCGACGAAGTTCGCGACGCACTGCGTCGCAAGGGCGACCACCTCACGGTGAACGGCGTCGACAAGTTTCCACGCATGACGGACTATGTAATGCCGTCTGGCGTGCGCATCGCCGACGCCAGTCGCGTGCGACTTGGTGCGCACCTTGCCGAGGGCACCACCGTGATGCACGAAGGCTTCTGCAACTTCAACGCCGGCACGCTCGGTGTATCGATGGTCGAAGGACGCATCTCCGCCGGTGTGGTCGTCGGCGACGGCAGCGACATCGGTGGTGGCGCCTCGATTCAGGGCACGCTGTCGGGCGGCGGCAAAGAGATGATCACCGTCGGCGAGCGTTGTTTGCTCGGTGCCAACAGTGGGCTTGGCATCAGCCTCGGCGACGACAGCATCATCGAAGCCGGCCTGTACGTCACCGCCGGCACGCTCGTTCGTCTGCCCGACGGCAACACGGTGAAGGCTCGCGAGATGTCGGGGGTGTCGAACATGTTGTTCCGCCGCAACTCCACGACTGGCGCGGTCGAGGCCGTCGTGCGCAAGGGCAGTTGGGGCGGTCTCAACGCCGCTCTGCACAAGAACTAGTCGCATGCTGCGCCAGAGCGGCCTTCGCGCATGAACTTTGACGAGTATTCGGCACTCGTGCGCGCGCGCCGCACCAACTTGATGATCGACCGCACGCGCGACGTCGAACCAGCGGTCGTACAGCAACTCTGCGAACTCTCCACCTGGGCACCGAACCACAAACTCACCTGGCCGTGGGTCTTCACCGAAGTGCGCGGTGACTCGCGGTTGCAACTCGGTTTGGTGTGCGCCGATGTGATGGCGGCGCAGGGCGAACCAGAGCCGCGAGTTGCCAAGACGCGCGGCAAGTTCGCCCGCACCCCGGTGGTGCTCGTGGTCGGGTCAGAAGTCGGCGACTCAGAAATGCGCACGGCAGAGAACCGCGACGCAGTTGCGGCGGCGGTACAAACGCTGCTGCTCGGGGCCACCGCGCTCGGGCTCGCCAGTTTCTGGTCGTCCTGCCCGAAGGGTGCCAACGACGCGGTCGCCAAGTTCTGCGGGTTTCCGAGCGACACGACAATCGTCGCGATGGTCTATCTCGGCTGGCCCACCGACGTGCCGAAGGGATTCGAGCGGCCGGCACCGCGCATCAACCGCCTCGGCTGATCAGCCCGGGCGGTACACGCCGAACACGTCGCGCAGCGCATCGCTCACTTCGCCGAGCGTCGCGTTCGCCTTGAGCGCGGCCTTCATCGGGTACAACAGGTTGTCGCTACCGCGTGCTGCCGCGCGCACGTCGTCGAGACGGACAGCAACCTGCGACGCATCGCGCGCAGCCTTGAACTTCTGCAGGCTTTCCACCTGGTTGCGCTCACGCTCGGCGTCCACCTTGAGCACCGGCATCTCCGTCATCTCATCTGACGTGAACTTGTTGACGCCCACGATCGTGCGTGAGTTGTCGTCGATCGACTTCGTGTACGCGTAGGCGGCTTCCTCAATTTCTTCCATCTGGAATGCAGCCTCGATGGCGTTGACGGCTCCACCCATGTCGTCGATGCGCTTGATGTAGTCCCACGCCAATCGCTCGACTTCGTTGGTGAGCGACTCGACGTAGTACGAACCTGCGAGCGGGTCGGGCGTGTCGGTGACGCCGCTCTCATAGCCGATGATCTGCTGCGTACGCAGTGCGATGCGGGCCGCCTCTTCGGTCGGCAAGCCGAGCGCCTCGTCATAGCCGTTGGTGTGCAGGCTTTGCGTGCCACCCAGCACCGCCGCCATGCTCTGCACGGCGACACGCACCACATTGTTCAGCGGTTGCTGCGCAGTGAGTGTCGCACCACCGGTTTGTACGTGGAAGCGCATCAGATGGCTGGCCTGGTTCTTCGCGCCGAAGCGCTCGGTCATGATGCGATACCACATGCGCCGACTAGCGCGGAACTTGGCGACCTCCTCGAAGAAGTTGTTGTGGCCGTTCCAGAAGAACGAGAGTCGCGGCGCGAACGTGTCGACATCGAGCCCGGCGTCAACTGCCGCCTGCACGTACGCAATCGCGTTGGCCAGTGTGAAGGCGAGTTCTTGCACCGCGGTACTGCCTGCCTCACGAATGTGGTAACCAGAAATGGAGATCGTGTTCCACTTCGGCACGTGCTTGGCGCAGTACGCGAAGATGTCGGTGATGATGCGCATCGACGGTCGCGGCGGATACACGTACGTGCCGCGCGCGATGTACTCCTTCAAGAGATCGTTCTGAATCGTGCCGCTGATCGCACTCGCCGGCACGCCACGCTCTTCGGCCACCAACTCGTACAGCAACAGCAGGATCGCCGCCGTCGAGTTGATGGTCATCGACGTGGTCACCTTGTCGAGCGGCAAGTCGGCGAGCAGCGTGCGCATGTCGTCGATTGAGTCGATGGCGACACCAACCTTGCCGACTTCGCCGGCGGCGCGCGCGTGGTCGCTGTCGTAACCCATCTGCGTCGGCAGGTCGAAGGCGCATGAGAGGCCGGTCTGCCCGGCCTCGAGCAAGAACTTGAACCGCGCATTGGTGTCAGCGGCCGTGCCGAAACCGGCGTACTGGCGCATCGTCCACAAACGGTCGCGGTGCATGGTCGGATAAACGCCGCGGGTGTAGGGGGCCGAGCCAGGGGCACCGAGATGCACTGCGGCATCGAACCCGTTCAACGAAGTGCCGTCGTAGAGGGGTGCGACTTCTATCCCCGAATCGGTGCGCTTCTCCGTCATGCGCACCCAAGGCTACGAGACGGACCGCAGCGGGCTGCCGTGCGTAACCTTGAGGCATGGCCATCACCGAACATGCAGGCGCCACGAAGTTCATCGACGGCGTGCCACTCACCCCGAAGGAACTCATTGATATCGGTCCACAACCGAAGCGCACGATTGAAGAAGAACGACAGGAGCGCAAACAGAAACTTGCTGGTGCGTTGCGAATCTTTGGTCGATTCGGCTTCGGTGAAGGTGTGGCCGGGCACATCACGGTGCGCGACCCGGAGTTCCCCGATCACTTCTGGGTGAACCCGTTCGCCCGCAGCTTCCGTCTGATGCGCGTGTCTGATCTCATCCTCGTGAACCATGACGGCGATGTCGTGCTAGGCAACAACCCGGTGAACCGGGCGGCGTTCTGCATTCACGCGGCGATTCACCAGGCGCGACCCGATGTTGTCTCGGCGGCGCACGCACACACCGTGTACGGCAAGGCGTGGGCGTCGCTCGGTCGCAGGCTCGACCCGATCACGCAAGACAGTTGCTACTTCTACGAAGACCACGTGGTCATCGTCGAGCAGGGCGGTGCGGTCGTGATGGAGCCCGCTGCAGGCCAGGAGATTGCCGCCAGGTTTCCGCACGGCAAGGCCGCAATTCACCAGAACCATGGTCTCTTCACGGTTGGTGCAACGGTGGATGCCGCGGCCTACTGGTTCTTGTCGATGGAACGCACGTGCATGGCGCAGATCATGGCGGAGACGGTCGGCACCCCGAAACTCATCCCGCACGAGATGGCGACCTACACACGCGATCTCACCGCACACCCGATGGCAGGGTGGCTGAACTTCCAGCCGCTGTGGCAGGAAATCTGTCGCACCGATCCGGACTTGTTCGACTGAATCAACGTCGTAACCCGCTCGAGACCGCGCCGCCCGAGGCGCTGTTCATCTTGTCGGGAATCAGTCAATACATCGGTGCGGTCATCGCCGTTCGGCTCTTCGCGCAACTTGCGCCGGCGCCATCCGCTTGGTTCCGCGTCATCGCCGGCGCGTGCTGGCTGCTCTTGTTCTCGGCGGGCGACCTGCGCCGCAACGGGCGATTCACTCGCCCGCAACTGAAGGCCGCCGCACTGTTCGGTGTGGCGACGGCCTTCATGAACCTCACGTTCTATTTGGCGATCGACCGTCTCGACCTCGGCAAGGGCGTGGCAATCGAGTTCATCGGCCCGATCACCGTCGCCGCACTCACCACCCGCACGAAACGCAATGCGGCGTCGCTCGCACTCGCAGTAGTCGGGGTGGTCGTTCTGTCAGGCGTCGAGATTGACAATGAGCCACTCGGGCTGGTCTTCATCTTTCTTGCCGCTCTGTGCTGGGCGCTCTACATCGCGATCGGTGCGCACGTCGCGCAATACAACCGCGGTGTCGCCGGTCTTGCCGTCGGGTTGGCAATCGGTGCCGTGGTGCTGACCCCATTCGGGGTTCCGCAAAGTGGTCCGGCGTGGAGCAACATCTCACTCATCGGCATGTGCTTCATGATCGGTTTGTTCTCCAACGCAGTCGCCTACGGCATCGATCAATCCACGTTGCGCCGCATCCCGGTGCGGCGCTTCTCGGTGTTGCTCGCACTACTGCCGGTGACTGCGACGGTGTTCGGGTTCTTGTTCCTCGATCAAACACCATCGTTTGCCGATCTTGTCGGCATCGCACTCGTACTCGGTGGTGTGGTCATCCAACAACGCGACGTATTGCCGACGGGCGAACCGTTGCGCGATTGAGAAGAGCGGTACGCAAGGCCGCGCGCGATGCGGCACGAAGAGTGGTGCGCACCGCGCGGGATTTCTCCGTAGAATGCCCAGAAGCGGGCGAAGGGAGTTCCACTTCACCATGCGTCCCCCCTCATTGCGTCGCCTCTTTGGCGTCGTACTCGTCGCCGTGACGACCGTCGCCGCCGTGCCGCCCGCTGCGCCCGTGCAGGCCGCCGAAGGCCAACTGCCGGCGAGCTATCTCATCTATGGTCGCGGCTTCGGTCACGGGCGCGGACTCAGCCAGTTCGGTTCGTTCGGCTGGGCGACCGTGCACGGCTGGGGTTGGCAGCAGATTCTCGACTTCTATTACGGCGGGGCCACCGGCAACGTGGTCGCGCCGATCGACAACCCCAACGACATCATTCGTGTGTGGCTGAGCGCGATGGGCACCTACCAGACGGGTGTCGTCGCCGACACCCAGAACGCCATATTCATGGAGGATCCGGTGCCGGGTCGCACGTGGACGTCACTTGTCGCCCGCGAAGTGAGCGAAAAGGTGTACCGCGTCTGGGGCTCGACCACGCGCAGCTGCACGCTGCCCAACCAAGACCCAGTCAGCGTGGGTTTCGAATTGATCGGGGATGTCGCTGATGCCGCCTCGTTCACCACCCAAGTCGGCGCCGACCCGGCGGCGGCACCAACGCAGGTAATCGGGCTGTGCGAACCGAAGTCCGAGCGCGCGCACCGCGTGCGCTACTACCGCGGCATCATTCGCGCCGCCAACAACTCACGCAACGAAAACCGCACGATCAACGCCGTAAACATGGAGGGTTACCTGCGGGGTGTAGTGCCACGCGAATCACCCGCATCGTGGGGCGATTCCGCCGGTGGTGCGGGGATGAATGCGCTGCGGGCGCAAGCCGTGGCCGCACGGAGTTACGCATCTACGGAGAATCGCTACGCCGGTCTCGCCCACACCTGCGACACGATGGACTGCCAGGTCTATGGCGGTGCCGCTCTGCGCGAAGGCGTGAGCGAACAGCCCTACAGCCTGGAAGACCCGCGCACCGATTTGGCCATCGCCGAGACGGCGGGCGTCGTGATTCGCGGTCGCAACGGTGCCGTGGTGCGCACGGAGTTTTCGTCGAGCAACGGTGGCCGCACGGCCGGTGGCATCTTCACTGCACAAGCCGACCCGGGCGACCTTTCGGCGAACTCGCCGCTCATGGTGTGGACTCGCAACGTGAGTGCGACCCAAGTGCAACAGTCCTACCCACAAGTCGGCACTCTGACGTCGATCACCACGGCCCACGACGGGCTCGGCGGCGACTGGAACGGCTACACCACCGAGGTCACCATCAGCGGCACGAACGGTTCGGTGAAGGTGTCGGGCTGGTCGTTCCGCACTACGTTCGGTCTGCCTGCGCCGTGGTACGGCGTGACGCCCGTCTTCCCCGCTGAGTTTGAAGCGGCACCGGTCGGAAGAATCTTGCTGATCGGTGATTCGGTCGGTGCGAGCATCACGGCGGAGTTCGCCAGCATCGTCGGCCCCGCGTACACGAACGTCGACTTTCAGGCGGTGCCGAATCGCTGCCTCGTCGGTTCCACTTGCGTCGAACCTTCCGTCGGTTTGCCCGATGCCCCGGCGGTCATCAGCACATTGACCGCCGAAACCGCCCCGACCGTGGCCGTGCTGCAACTTGGTTACAACGACAGCCCGAGCACCTTCGCGCAGGACATCGATCAGGTGGTCACCGCGCTCAACGCGCGAGCCGTGCAACGAATCGTGTTCGTCAACTTGTCGACGCGGCGTGCATCCGTCGACTACACCACATCGAACGCGGCCCTCGTCGCCGCAACGCAGCGGTACCCGAATGTCACCGTGCTTGATTGGAACGCCCACAGCGCGGGCCCCGACAAGTCGCGTTGGTTCAGCGACACGGTGCACCTCACCAACACCGGCCGGGTGGAGTTTGCGTTGTTCTTGCGCAACCAACTCGACGAACTGCGTCGCGCCGGCGTGATCACTGTCGGCGCGGGGGGCATCATCCCGATGGCGCTGCCGATGATGCTGGGCGAACGCGGCGAGCCGGTGAAGGCCTTGCAGGTGGCGTTGAATACGGCACTCGGGCTGAAGAAGAAGCAGCGCATGGCGACGGATGGCGTCTTCGGGAAGGTAACGGCCACGGCGGTGGTGAAGTTTGAGGAGTCCGTTGGACTTCCGATGGATGGCATCGTCGACGAACAGGTTGCGGTCGCACTCGGTCTTGATCACACCACCTTCACCCTCGGTCGCGGCGCCAACAACGCATCCGTCGTTTCCATCCAGAAGGCGTTGGCGAACGTGTTCGCAGTGAAGATCCGACCCGACGGCGTGTTCGGCAGCGGCACCGACAAACAGGTGAAGCGGTTTCAGAAGTCCGTCGGGCTGCAGCCAACCGGTGTGGTCGACCGCACGACGTGGATGTCGCTACTTACCGCTTCGGCCCAGCGCTAGCTACGGCGCTACGGCGCGGCACCAAGTTCAGCGCATTGGCGCGACATTCGCACCGTCGAACAGCCGCTGCCACGATTCGTCGCTCACCAGTGACGGATACGCCGCCCGATACTCGCGCTTCAACCGGCCATAGTTGCGCGCCAACGAGCCGAGCACCGAAAACACGTCACGCCACAACGCAAAGAACCGCGCGCGGTCGCGCTCGCACACGAAACCCTCGGGCAAGCGGTCGTGACGGTAGAGAATCCTGTTGTGTCGCAGCGCCAACCCGACTGCACGCGAATCGATCGGGGCGGTGCGCAACGCATTGCTGCGCACGGCACGCGGCAAGAAAAATCCGCCGAGCAGGGGCAACGACAACACGAATCCAATCAGTCGTATCGGCTTGGGCAACGGTGTGGAGATCGCGATCGCCGCATGCTCGGCCACCAGCGGTGCGGGCTTCTCTTCGGCAACCTGCCGCAGTTCATCGTGCAACGCCGCGTGGTCGACCTGGGCTAGTGCGGTCGGGCCGGCCAAGTAGGCGCGCATGCCCTGAATCATGTACTCGGCGCTCGAGTAGCGAAAACCAAAGAGGTTGCGGAAACTGAGCGCCAGAAAGCGCTGGCCGAGGTGCCACCAGCGGTGCCGGTCGAACACCAATGTGTCGATCGTCGCAAAGTTGCGCATCTCATAGAAGAGGCTCGACGGATTGTTCTTCAGGTGGAAGTCGGCGTGCCACACGGCGATGCCGTTCAACGTCACCGTGTGCTTGCCGGTGTGCATCAGCCCAAACGCCACATCGTCACCACGCACGAAGATCGGCAGCGGGTTGTCGCGGGTGATGTCGACCGGGAATGCGGTGTACCACCATGCGGAATACGCAAACCGGCGTTCTCTCGCATCGCGCAACACGAGTTTGCGCTCGCGCAGATCGTCTTCCTGCCCGAGCGCACGCAGCGGATACAGCGAACGCCACAGGTACTTGCTGCCCGCCTCAAACTGCATCCACTGACGCTCTTCACTCAACATCGCCCCGTGCACGCACAGGCGGCGATCACGTGCAAATGCAAGGAGCGATACGGTGCGCACCAGCGACTCTGCTTCAAGATTGATGTCGTCATCCATGAACAACACGTGGGTGGCCCAGCCCTGCGCACGCAGCCACATCAGCCCGCGCGCGAATCCACCGGCTCCACCGAGGTTGCGATTCGGCACGACGGTGAGATCGTCGGACGGCACCTCGCCAAAGTCGACATTGTCGGCGTTGTCGACCACCAACACGCGCACCTTGCCCCGCAGCACGGGCAGCCCGCGCACGAGCGACAACACTTTCTTCACCGTCGGTACCACATACGCATGGCGATTGAAGGTGGTGATGGAGAGATTGAGTCGCACTTCACGCGCTGGCGTGCTCGAGGCGAGCCACTCAACTCGCTCGAGCGTCGTCTCGCTCGTTGCGACGACGCGCACATAGAGCACTCCCCAGGCGGACGACTGCAGTGAACCGAGCGAAAACTCTTTCGGCTGATCAGCAAGAGGCAACGAGGCAACGACCGTCTCGCGACCACGCACGCAATTCACCACCTCGATGCGACCTGCCCCGTTGGCCATGACGCGGGCCGACAACTGGTCGACGCTCGTCAGTCGCCGCCACCGACCGGCATGGAAGACCCCGAACGACGAATCGAACGACACGCTGGCCCCGGGTGCGAGATGTGCGACCGCATGCTCGGGTGCACCGTTCACCGACGCGAGGCGCACCTCCCCGCTCGTTCGCACATAGAGACTCGGTTCGCCGAAGCCCGGTGCGGGCAACAGCGACCGCTGCAGCAGTTCACTCATGCGCGATGACGGCAGCCGATAGTCATGCGAGCGGGTCGACGACGAAGGCCGGGATCGGGCGACCAGCGGCAATCGCCGCCTTGGCCGCGTCGGCCACGTTCAACGCTTCGTGAATCGTCACATCCATGTCCAGATAACGGTAGGTGCCGAGCCGACCGAGGAAGGTGACTCCCTGTTCGTTGCGCGCCAACTGCACGTACTCCAACAGTTGCGTCTTTTCTTGCACGAGCCGCACCGGATAGTACGGCGTGTCGTTCGCTTCGCACAGGCGGCTGTACTCGCGATAGATCACCGACTTGTCGTGCGACTCCCAGGGCGCGAAGTGCTTGTGCTCGGTGATGCGCGTGTACGGCACGTCTACATCGCAGTAGTTGACGACGGGGCAACCCTGATGGTCACCCTCGACCACTTCGGGCTCGAAGTCGAGCGTGCGGTACGCGAGGCGACCGTGCTCAAAATCGAAGTACGCATCGATTGGGCCGCTCCAGAACGCATGGTCAAACTCGGCCAGCCGCGCGCGCGGCATGCGTGTCGACAGGTGCACCGAAATGTTCGGATGGTCGAGCATCGCCTGCACGATCGGCGTGTAACCATGTTCGGGGATGCCCTGATGCGGATGACTGAAGTACGAGTCGTCGTCGGTGAAGCGCAGCGGCAACCGCGCCAAGATGCTGGCCGGCAACTCCCGCGGGTCGACGCCCCACTGTTTGCGCGTGTAGCCGGCAAAGAACGCCTCGTACAGTTCGCGCCCGACGAGCCGCAGCCCTTGTTCTTCGAACGATTGCGGGTTCGTGATGGTGGCATCGGCCTGCGAGGCGACGAATGCTTCGGCCTCTTGCGGGGTGAAGTTCGTGCCGAAGAACGCGTTGATGAGCCCGAGGTTCATCGGCATCTGGTACGCCTTGTCGCCCACCATCGCCCGCACACGGTGGCGATAGGGCTTGAAGTTGCCGAACCGCTGCACGTATCGCCACACCCGCTCGTGTTGGGTGTGGAAGATATGCGGCCCGTACACATGCACCATCACGCCCGTGTCGTGACGCTCGGTGTGGCAGTTGCCTGCCACATGGTCGCGCGACTCGAACACCTCGATGTGGTGCCCCGCTTCGGCAAGTTCGCGGGCCACGACGGCGCCGGAGAAACCCGCGCCGACGACGACTACGCGAAGTGGCACGCCTGAATTCTACGAGCGACGCGGTGCGTCAGTGCATCCACGGTGCGCAGGCACCGTCGAGGTCGCGCACCTGAATGCGCTCACGATTCTCGTATGTCACCCGGTTGGCCGGATCTTTGCGCAGGTTGAACGTGCGGAACGTCATCTCCGTCGTATCGATCGCGAGAATGCGACCGATCAGCGAATCGCCGAGGTCGAGCAGCAACTTGATCGTCTCGAGTGCCTGAATCGAACCGACGATGCCGGGCAGCACACCGAGCACGCCCGCTTCGGCACAACTCGGCGCCATCTCGGCGGGCGGTGGCTCGGGCACCATGTCGCGATAGGTCGGGCCACGCAGTGGGTGAAAGACGCTGACCATACCCTCGAAGCGGAAGATCGAACCGTGCACCACCGGGATGCCGAGTTTGACGCTCGCATCGTTGAGCAGGTAACGCGAGGGGAAGTTGTCGGCACCGTCGACGATGACGTCGTAGCCGGAGATGATGTCGACGATGTTGCTCGCGGCGAGCCGCGTGTCGTAGGTGACGACGTTGATGTCGGGGTTCAACATCGTGAGCGTCTTCTTGGCGGAATCCACCTTGCGCTCGCCGACGCGGTCGATGTTGTGCAGAATCTGGCGCTGCAGGTTACTCGCGTCGACTTCGTCCATGTCGACGATGCCGAGCGTGCCGACACCCGCCGCAGCGAGATACAACGCCGCCGGCGAGCCGAGCCCACCCGCGCCCAACAACAGCACCTTGCTCTGCAGCAGTTTCGCCTGGCCGGCAACCCCTACTTCAGGAAGGAGGATGTGTCGCTGATACCGATTGCGCTGCTCGGCACTCAGTGCGACCGGTGTCGACCAGGCGCGACCTTCGTCCTTCCACTTGCCGAAGCCACCGGCCATGCTCACGACGTTGGCGTAGCCGAGTTCTTGCAGGGTCTTTGCGGCAAATGCGCTGCGTACGCCGCCGGCGCAATACACGATTACCGGGGTCTGCTTGTCGACGATGCGCGTCTCCACTTGCGCCTCGAGATGCCCGCGCGGAATGTGCACCGCGTCAGCGAGTGCGCCTTGTTCGTATTCGTCCGGCTCGCGCACATCGAGAACGGCGACAGCCCCGTCGGCGATTCGATCAGCGGCGCCGGCGGTGTCGATCTCAGTGATCTGCGCCTTGGCGGCGGCAAGCAGATCACGGAAAGTGGCCACACCGAAACGCTATCTGCGAGGTCGGGATTCGGGTAGTGGCGCGCGCCGCAGCGCGGCTCAGCGCTCGGGGCGGATGCCGCACAGCCGTGGCAACACGGTGTTGATGTCCCCCATCACGAACTCATCCGCGAGCGAATCCATCTCGGTCGGGCTGCCGTTCACGATCACGATTCGCGCCCCGCTCGCCTTCGCTCGCGGCACACAATTTGCAGCCGGGTACACGCCGAGCGTCGAGCCGATCGCGAGCAGCAGATCGCAGTCTTCGCTGGCACGAAACGCCGCATCGATCACCTCTGGCACGAGTGATTGCTCGAAGAGAATCGTGTCGCTCTTCAAGATTCCGCCGCACAACAAACATCGCGGGTCGGGGTCGCCGTCGACGACACGCTGCAGTGTCTCGCGCATCGGGCGCACATCGTCGCAGCCCCAACATCGCGACCGATGGATGTTGCCGTGCACCTCGTGCACGATGCGAGGGTCGATGCCGGCGCGCTGATGCAGACCATCGACGTTCTGTGTGACGATGGCACGCAGTTGACCGCGCTCTTGCAATCGCATCAACGCCCGATGACCGTCATTGGGTTGCGGGTCGCTACCAATCAACCGCACCCGGTTTTGCCAGGCCCGACGGCGCACTTCTTCATCCCCCAGGTAGTGGCTCAGCGTCGCCACGCGCTGAGAGTCGGGGTCCTTCGTCCACGAACCGTTCGGGCCACGAAAGTCGGGGATGCCAGACGCTGTCGAGATACCCGCCCCGGTCAACACCGTGATGCGTCCGGCTGCGGCAATCATCACCTCGACACGGTCGAGATTGTCGGTATCGTCGTGCAGCATCGCCGAAACAAGTGTGCCATTCCCACCGACTCGCGCACACAACCTTGTATGGAAGACAAACTCAATTTCAGGGTGGTGCCATGGCGTGATGCGACCGTCGAATCGCTCGGCTTCGCGGCACGATCCGATTACGTGGAGTGGTTCTGGCTACCGGTGCTCGGTCCGAGCGCCACGTGGTTGTTGCGCCGCATCGACTGGGGATTCGATGAATTCCCGCAGGGCTATCTGCTCGACGCACACGTCACGGCACAAGCCCTGGGCATTGCGGCGCGCGCCGACGCGGGCACGATCTTCGGTCGCGCACTCTCGCGACTGAACGGCTTTGGTATCACGCATGTCGCCAGCGATTCGTTGGCGGTGCGTCGCATCTTGCCGCCGATTTCACAACGGCAAATTGATCGTCTGCCACCGCACCTACGCCACGCGCACGGCGACTGGCTACGCCACGGTGCGCTGGTCAATTAGAGCACCAACATTCAACAGCATTCGTTCGAAGACAAAGTCAACATCGTTGGGCATGTCGACGTGCGGGCGAACAAGTGCGGCCGCTCGGCCAACCAAATCGGCATCAACCGCGCCCAGGATGAATCGACTCAGCGTCTCAATTGCTGCTTCGGGCTGGGTGATCAGTCGCTCGTACGACACCACCACGAGCGGAGCCGAGACCGCTGCAACAAAGTCGAGAATTGCGTACTTTCGGCGAACTGCTGCGCGTAATCCCTGCATGAAATCGCTTCCGTTGGACTCCTCACGCTGCGCCGTCGCGTACACATCGCGCGACACCACCACCAGTATCGGATCGGGAATCACCGCATAGAACTTTGCCAGGTGGTCGATAATCGTCGGATTCTTCACACCGACGATCGGTGCTCGCTTGGCGGCCTCCGCGAAGTAGACGGTGGAATCACGAACGACTTGCGGGCTCGCCAAGACTCGCTGGAATGTGCGGTCCTCGACATTCGAGGAATCGATATCAGCCCCCATCGGAACACCGAGCAAGTGGCAGATGCCCGCTACTACCGATGTTCCGCCACGCGGTGTGCCCAAGACGAGCACCGTCCCGCGCCCGGGGTGCGGGTTGTTGCGCACCACCGTGCAGGGGTTCGGCACCACTCGCCCGTTCAGAGCCACACCGACGATGGTAGGGCACTCTTGTGACATCCAGACACGAGAACCGTGCCTTATCGAGTGGGACGAGTCGGGCGATCGCCGAGGGCAGCGATTGCGGCATCGAGGGCAGCCTTAGCCGCTTCACGTGCCGACTTGAACGACTCCATAGCTGCCTTGCGGGCTTCTTTGGTCGTTGCTGCCCCGAGAGCGGTCTTCAGCGATGCCGACGCAGCGGCAATGGCTTCGCGGTGTGCGTTCATTGCGGCGGCGCGACCGTTCAACCATGTGCGGGTGGCTTCCTGCCACGCCTTCATGCTGGCTCGAAACGCTGCTGCCTGTGCCGAGTCTTTGCGAGCGGGCACCGTTGTCGAAGTATCAGTGGCCTGGGTCTCTGACGAAGTCTCGCCAGTGCTCGCAAACACGGTTCCCGCAGGCGCGAGAATCGTCAGTGCTACGACTACTGATGTGATGCTCTTCCGAAGTTTCATCTGGTTTCTCCTTGTCGTTGCCGGCGGGCGTTCCTGCTTGCTCCCTGTCTACGGCACCATCTTGTGAGAATCATGTGAATCACCGTTGAAGGGTCTGCGAATCGAGCCTGCTTGGGTACTGTCGTCACGGGGCAGACCACAATGACGACTGCGAGGGTGCTGGTGGTTGACGACGACGCTGCCGTTCGTGCCACTGTCGCGGACTCACTGCGGCTCGTCGGTCACACTGCGGTTGAAGCCGGCGATGGTGCTACAGCTATCGACCTGGCGACACGGGAATCGTTCGACCTCGTCATTCTCGATGTCAACATGCCGAGAGTCGACGGGTTCACCGTGCTGGAAAAGCTCCGCCGTCGACGCGCCGACCTCCCTGTCATCATGCTCACTGCGCGTGACGAACGTGAAGACGTGGTGCGGGGCCTCAAGCTCGGCGCTGATGACTATGTCCGTAAGCCCTTCGGACTCGAGGAGTTTCTGCTGCGAGTGTCTGCGGTTCTGCGACGTGCCGGCGGCACCGAGACGTCATCGGTCGTCATGTGCGGCGATGTCGTGCTCGATAGCACAACGATGACCGTGACACACGACGGGGTCGAGGTGAGTCTCTCCCCTACGGAGTTCCGACTGCTGCACCGATTGATGTTGCATCCAGGTCAGGTGCTGTCGAAGTCGCACCTCTTGGAATCGGTGTGGGGCATCGACTACGACACCTCGACGACCGTTGTCGAGACCTTTGTCTCGTATCTCCGGAAGAAGCTCGATCGCAATGGACACGAGCACATCAAGACCGTGCGAGGCTTCGGAATCAGGTTCGACACGCTCCAATGACCCTCGCCCGTCGTATCTCGCTCATGGTCGGTGCCGTCATCGCAGTGACCTCCCTGTCGGTCGCGCTGCTCACTGCGTTCTCCGGGCGTTCAACGGCACTATCACAGGTCGACGAACGACTGCTCGACTTGCGGGAGACTTCGGCGGCGTCGGACGACCCGGTTGATGCAGTCCTGCATGATATGGGGGTCGTTCAGTCAGACCTTGTCGCATATCTCATCGTCGACGACGGAGAACCAATCTCCCTACTCGAGACCTCTGAGGATCCGTCTCCTCGAAGACAGATACAACTGACTGAGGCCGAACTCAGAGAACTTGCCCGGACTCCTGGCACGGTCGAACTTGCACTGCCCACGCGGTTTACGTCGATCGAACTTGGTGAGGGTCACTGGCTCATCATCGGAAAACCGGTCGACGACATCAGCGTTCAATTTCAACGGCAACTAGTCAGCAACTCCCTGCTCGCACTCGTACTCGCGATGCTTGGAGGGGCCACATCTGCGGCAATGACCAGACGCGCACTCAGCCCGCTGCGGCGAATGGTCGACTATTCCAGCGCTGTCGCGAACGGACGTCTCGATATCAGGCTCCAGCAAGATTCATCGGCACGTGAGATTCAGGAGCTGCAGACGTCGATCACCAGAATGGTCGAAAGCCTGAAGGAAGCGGCTGACGTGAAGGCCCAGTCCGAAGCCGACATGCGGGTGTTTCTGGCAGACGTCGCCCACGAACTGCGGACACCGCTCACCACGGTGCGCGCCTATGCCGACGTGCTCGCTGCCGAAGGTCAATCCGACTCTGAAGTTCGAGTTCGCGCCCAGCAACGAATCGCCCAAGAGTCACGGCGAATGTCGAGGCTGATCGACGATCTGCTGCTGCTCGCTCGGCTCGCCTCTACGCGTTTGGGAACCACAAGTCGTGTCGACGTGGGGTCGCTGATCGACACACACTTTGCCGATCTTCGAGTCCTTGACCCCGAACGAAGTGTCGACCTGTCGTGCGAACCGTGCCTTGTGGAGGGTGACCAGGCTCTACTCGAGCGAATGTTTGCCAACCTGGCGAGCAATATTCACCGTCACACTCCGAAGACTGCGAGGGTCGTTGTCACGTGCACGACAAGAGATGTTGTCGAGTGCACCATCGACGACGCGGGTCCAGGGCTCGAAGACGTCCAGTTGCTTCAGATGACATCAGGTGCGCAACGATTCGGACAGCTCCGCTCGGGTGACCGTCACGGCACCGGGCTCGGCCTGCATCTGGTTTCTTCGATTGCCCGCTCCCATGGCGGCGCGGCATCGTTCTCGCGCAGCCCGCTCGGCGGCCTGCGTGTTACCGTCACTCTGCCAAGTGCCTTCCGTAGTCGCTGAACGCACGGCCGAGTGCGCGGCCGAGGTCGCTCGAGATGTACGACTCTTCACCCACTTCGGCGGCGAGCACGTCGGCGGCACGACCATGAAGCCATGTCGCGGCGATAGCCGCGTCATAGGCCGTCATCCCGCGCGCCAATAACGCGCCGATGATGCCGCTCAACACGTCGCCGCTCCCCGCCTTCGCGAGCCCGGCGTTGCCTGTGGCATTCGTATGGGTGGGCAGTCCACGCTGCGCGACGAGCGTGCCCGCACCCTTCAAGACGATCGTCGCCGCAGTAATCGTGCACAACTGACTGATTGCAGCATGACGCGAGGCTTCGACGCGTGCTCGATCATCACCCCAGCCAAGCAGTCGTGCCGCCTCACCGGCGTGCGGCGTGAGCACACAATCGAGAGGGAGCACCTGCAACATTTCGCGACGACGCGCCAGCGCATTCAAGGCATCGGCGTCGATCACCATCGGGCGGTGCTGCGCACCTGCGAGGAACTCCGGCAGCCACCCCTCGACACCGTCGCCAAGCCCAGGCCCGACGATGACGGCATCTGCCGAGCCTGCCGCATCAACGAGCATCGGTACGTCGTCCCAGTTCAAGCGTGCCCGGTCGCGATCGACACCACATCGCAGAATCGCCGACGGCACCGCTGTAGTCAGTTCAGGTGCGATCGCGCTGACCGTCGCTACGTACACGTAGCCGCACCCCGAGCGCATCGCGGCCTCGGCGCACAAGACGGCGGCCCCAGCCATGCCGCGCGAACCTGCGATGACGAGCACGCGGCCCATTCGCGACTTGTCGGTGTCGTGTGGCCGCAGTGGTAGCGGTGGCAACACGACAAGATCCCGATCAGTCGTCAGACGAGACTGTCAAACGACATGATCGTCTAGCGGCGGCGGAAGTTTTCTGCGAGGTTCACCAAGAGACGCGTGCCATAACCCGTCGCGCCACGCTGCAACCAACCCGTGTCGGAGTCGGCCCACATCGGCCCGGCAATGTCGATGTGCGCCCACGGATGGCCATCGGTGAATTCATCCAGGAACAACGCGGCGGTGATCGCGCCGGCATCGGAGCCGCCGACGTTCTTCATGTCGGCGATATATGAATCGAGCAGGCGACGGTACGAACGCTCGAGCGGCAGTTCCCACACTTGTTCGTCGGTCGACGAACCGGCCTCCAGCACCTGTTTCACGAGGCGCGAGTTGTTGCCCATCACGCCCGACATCTTCGGGCCGAGCGCTCGCGCGCACGCACCGGTGAGCGTGGCGATATCGACGATTGCATCCGGCTCTTGTTCTGCTGCGAGCGACAAACCATCGGCGAGGATCAGGCGACCCTCGGCATCGGTGTTGTGGATCTCGACCGTCTTTTTGTTGCGCATCGTGAGCACGTCGCCCATCGCCATCGCGCTACCTGACGGAAGGTTGTCGGTGCACATCAAGTAGCCGGTCACTCGGTTCTTGCAACCAAGCGCCCTCAGTGTGCTCATCGTTGCGAGCACGGCGGCTGCGCCGCTCATGTCGGCCTTCATCATGGCGTGGTCAGGATTGCTCGGCTTCAGGCTGATGCCACCCGAGTCGTACATCACGCCCTTGCCCACCATGATGAGGTGCGGCAGCGACGACTTCTTGCCCTTGCCAGCCGACTTGCCCTTCAGCGCAGCCTTGCCCGGACGGTAGGAGAGCTTCACCATGCGCGGCGGGTTGACGCTGCCACGATTCACGCCGATGATTCCACCGCAACCCATGGCAAGCAGTCGATCCTTGTCGTACACCTCGACACGCAATCCGGTTTCAGCGGCGATCCCCTGCGCGCGACTGGCGAACATCTTGGCCGTCAATTGCGCGGGCGGCATGTTCGCAAAGTCGCGCGCCATACACACGGCTTCGCCGATCACCGTGCCGCGACGCGAACCGTTGGCAACGGCGCCGACCGACTTCGAGTCGACGACGAGTACCGCCGACTTGAGTTTGGGGTTGAACGACTTGTCCGACTTGAGCGCGCCGTAACGGTGTGAAGCGAGCAGCAAGCCTTCGGTCACCGCCTGCGCAATCTCGGCGCGATCGCCGCGCCCGACGCCAGCCAGGATCGTGGAGAGTGACGCGTGTTTGCTCGCGGTTCGCGCGAGTGCAGCGGCGGCGTTGCGCAATTCTGCGGCTGTGGCGGAATTGCCGGTGCCAACGCCGACGGCGACCATGACGGTCTTGCCGCTCGATGGCACGACGAGCGTCTGGCCGATCTTGCCGTCGAACCCGGCTGCCGTCAGTTGGGCACGTGACACGCCGAGTTCGGCGGGCACCGATTTGTCGGATGTGACGGGAACGCCGACGACCTCCGTATGGGGGGTTTCGTGGGCGACGGTGACGACGAGTTGAGCGTGTTTCATGCTCGCAAGGCTAGTTGCGAACCGCCTCTGCGGCCCAGAGCGAAGGCTCGCCGCTAGTCGGTGACGCTGCGCACCGGCAACGATTCGCCCTCTTGCCAACGGGCGAGGGTCCACAACAAGTCGCTCAGCCGGTTGAGGTACGGGCCCGCCTGCGACGGGGCGGGTGCTGCGGCGATTGCGTGGCGCTCGGCGCGGCGCACCACGGTGCGCGCGACATCGAGCAAGGCGGAGATCTTGTTCTGCCCCGGCACCACGAACTCCGACGGCGGCGTGAACTTCTCGTCGAGTGCATCGATCATGTGCTCGAGTTTGACGACCATCGCCCCGGTGATGCGCGACTTGCCATCGGTCAACTTGTGACGGTTCTCCGGCAGCGTGGCGAGTTCGGCCATCAGCACCCACAGGTCGCGCATGATGTGCACGAGTGCATCGTTCAACTCGTTCTCACGACCGAGTTCGGCACGCACGAGGCCGAGCACCGCTTGCGCCTCATCGACTGCGCCATAGGCGCGTGGCAGCGCTGAGTCTTTTGCCACACGACCGCCGTAGAAGAGTCCCGTCGTGCCGTCGTCACCGGCGCGGGTGTACACCTTTTGTCGCGTCATGAACATCCGACGCTACTTGTCTTAGCCTGATGATGACGATGCAAGCTCGCAATAGACCGGGGTATCTCGACACGGTGAACGAGCGCGTCGTCGTGTTTGACGGCGCCTTCGGCACCTACGTGCAAGACAAGAACCTCACTGCCGACGATTTCGGTGGGCAGCACCTCGAGGGTTGCAACGAACTGCTGGCGGTCACGCGACCTGACCTCATCGCCGCGATGCACGAAGACTTCCTCAGGGTCGGCGTCGACGCACTCGAGACGGCAACTTTCGGGTCGTTCGGCACCGTGCTCACCGAGTACGGCATCAGTGACCGCGCGTATGAGATCACGCTTGCCGCCGCGCGCATCGCCCGCGAGGTTGCGAACTCGTTCGAGGGAGACGGCCGACCTCGTTATGTGGCGGGCAGCGTCGGCCCCGGCACGAAGTTGCCGAGCCTCGGTCACATCTCGTTTGCGGAACTACGCGATACCTACGAAGAACACGCCCGCGCGCTGATCGAGGGCGGCGTCGATTTGCTGCTCGTTGAAACGTGCATGGACTTGTTGCAGATCAAGGCAGCAATGCAGGGTGGGCGTCGCGCGATGCAGGCACTGTCTCGCGAAGTACCCATCCAAGTACAGGTCACGATGGAGACCACCGGTCGCATGCTGGTGGGTACCGAGATCGGTGCGGCGCTCACTGCGCTGCTCGCAATGAAGCCAGGGGTCGTAGGTATCAACTGTGCGACTGGCC